>Ga0208826_1000022_pt1 | contig 206578 bp, 167 predicted proteins | sample AD_UKC115_MetaG_FD_184451 | JGI IMG/M metagenome (GOLD analysis project Ga0208826, IMG submission 184451) | Active sludge microbial communities of municipal wastewater-treating anaerobic digesters from Hong Kong - AD_UKC115_MetaG (SPAdes)... | ecosystem: Engineered > Bioreactor > Anaerobic >...
CGGGCCGATCAGGTAGGTGTTGTTTTCGCGCCTCATCGTAAGGCCGGCGCTTCGAAGTATGATCTGCAGAGCCTGGTCGAAAGGAACATCCGTCAGGTTCACAGTGATCGGAGTGTTAACGCTTCCCTCAAACGCATAACTCAGCCCCGCTTCGCGGAATAGCATCTCTATCGCTGAGCGCACGGGTGTATCCTGCAGGCTGATCGAGATGTTCTTGTCAGTCCCTGCTGCCGACGAGGAACTGGATACCTGCGCGGACGCGGTCGCTGCGAGTGCCAGGACCAGGACCACCACCAGAACATAGAGTATAACACGTTGTCTTGCTGCCATCTACATCGCCTCCTCGGATGGATTGCGACCAGTCACCAACGGGCGGCATGGTCGCATAAATGGAAGATCAACATCGTGTTTTTTGGTCGCGCTTCCCTGACCGCAATCGGTCCGGTAGGGCTTGTCGTGCGCGGTTATATACTTTTTAGACGTACCCGATTCGCTCTTCGTTACACACTATTTGTGCCCAAAAACCGTCTTTCTTCCCGGCGGTATGTCGAATAGCAACAAATCGGTTGCCCGGACACTTCCGAAATTTCCTTCGCTGCCAGCGGAAATTCTCCTTCCGGGCCGGATGTCTAGGTGATGGCGAATGGGGAACGGGGGAGTGAGGAGTGAGGAGTGAGGAGTGAGGAGTGAGGAGTGAGGAGTGAGGAGTGAGGAGTGATGCCTCGACGACGGGCGCCGTCGAGGCATCAGCGTCTGTGTCAGAGGATCATCGGGCGCAGGTAGTTGTAGCCCAGCTTGAGGCCGTCGGCACGGCGGTCGCCCGAGAACACGGCGTCCTCGTGCTCGATGGCCGTCCCGCCATCGTAGCCGATCTCGTAGAGCGCCGAGAAGAAGCTCGGCCAGTCCACCAGCCCGAACCCCGGGATCCGGTAGCGCCACCAACCGCCGCCGAATGAGCCGTGCCGGGCGACGGCGTCCTCCATGATCTCCGTGTCCTTGAGATGCACGTGATACACCTTCGAGCCGAACCTCTTCAGCGCGCCGAGGTAGTCCGCCTGCTGCCAGACCAGGTGCGAGGGATCGAACTCGAGGCCGAGCGCCGGCGAATCGACCGCGTTGAACATCTTCTCCCAGGCGGTCGGGCTGAACCCGAAGTTCACGCTCTTGCACGGAGGGACCGGTCCGAAGCCGGGCCAGTTCTCGAAGGCGATCTTGACGCCGTTGTCCTCCGCGATGCGCGCCACGTCGGCAAAGGTGTCGGTCCAGAGCTTCACGTTGTCGTCTAGCCCGGCATCCGGGTCGCCGCCGGTGAGAGTAGCGAGCGCCGGGACCTTCATCGCCGCGCAGAACTCGATGACGTTCCGATACGCCGCGATGCGCTCCCGGGGCTCGTGCGCATTCCCCCGTTCGTAGTACGCGAGCGCCGTGATGGTGATGCCGTACTTCCCGGCAAGCTCCACGGCCTGCGACGCGACGGCACTGCGCCGGTCGGCCGACTGCAGGTCCTCCGCCGGCCACGACTTGGCATGTACCTCGAGGCCGTCGAACCCGATGCCCGAGGCGAGCTTTAGCTCGTCATCACTGAAGGTGGTCAGATATCCGAGTTTCATCGATGCTCCTCCCGCATGGTTGCCCGTGCTGTCGATAACCTTGTTCCCGTTCATTGTAGGTTCCGCCTGCCGGATAGTCAACCCATATTGACATTCGTGCGCCCTGATGGTATACCGAACGTGCGGGCGCCAGGAGATGCCCAGGGAGGATGGAGTTAGTGGCGAAGATCAAAGCGTTGATTCTCACCGCAGGCATACTCTGCGGAATGATAGCGGTCTTGATGTCCTTGCAGGGGTGCCGGAAGGCCGAGACGTTGCCACCCAAGGCAGACTCGAACAAGCAGGCCGCCGTCACCGAAGACGTGAAGACCGAGACCTCGAAACCCGGGGACAAGCCCTCGAACACGTCAGCCCCGGAGGCGACGAAGCAAGCCCCGCCCTGGAGGAACCCCTCGCCGAATCCGGAGGCGCAGACGACGTCGAATGCGCCGCCGTCCGCCGATATCGACTGTCGCGATGCCAAGTATGCCGGCGGCGAGCGTCCAAAGATCGAGGCGAACGGCAAGCCGGTGACATTCCTCTACTACCCGCCGCAGATGTTCACGGCCATCATCACCCGGTCGGGACAGGACAAGGCCTCGCTCACATTCGGCACGTTCAGCGTGACCGGCGGCGAGGAGGACAGACTGGAACTGCACATCCTGGCGCGGGCGCTCAAGCCCGACGACGGCAAGTTCGAGAAAGTGGCGATGATCGAGTCGAACAAGGTGAAGAAGGGGCAGTCGTGGACGGCGTCCGCCGTGGGGATGAGCTTCAAGGTCGAGGCTCTCGAGTTCGGCGAGTGGGCCGATTCGCCGTTCCCCGGGTCCGGCATGGGCTGGATCAAGCTGAGGATCAGCGCGAGGTAGACGGCAGACTGCGGCTCTCTGTGGTAGGACGGGTCGAGGCGGAAGCTGGGCTTCCGCACTCCATATTCGAGAGGCATCCGATGGCTAATGAGCGATACACCCTCACTATCAAGGAACTGCCCGAGGACGAACGGCCTCGCGAGCGGCTGCTGAAGTATGGGCCGGAGTTGCTGTCGAATGCGGAGCTTCTGGCGATCATCCTGCGCGTCGGAACGGCGGAGTACTCGGCCATCGGGCTCGCGGAGCACATGCTCGGCAGGTTCGACGGGTTGAAGGGGATCGCCACCGCGAGCGTCGAGAGGCTGAGCGAGATCAAGGGACTCGGGACGGCGAAGGGCGCGCAGATCAAGGCGATGGTCGAGCTCGGCAAGCGTCTGGCCGCCAGTGTCGGCGAGACCCGCCAGGTCATTCGCGAGCCCCAGGATGCCGCCGACCTCCTGATGCCCGAACTGCGCCACCTTCACCAGGAGCGGTTCAAGGGCATATTCCTCAACACCAAGTCCGAGGTCATCAAGACCGTCACCATCACTGTAGGCACTCTCGACGCGAGCCTGATCAGCCCCAGGGAGCTGTTCCGCGAGGCGCTCGAGTACAATAGCGCGTCGGTCGTGGTGGCGCACAACCACCCATCCGGCGACCCCACCCCGTCGCGAGAGGACATCACCGTCACGAAGCGGCTGGTGCAGGCCGGCGAGTACATCGGCATCGAGGTTCTCGATCACGTGATCATCGGCGACGGCCGCTGGATCAGCCTCAAAGAGCGCGGATTGATGTAATTTGCTTTCTGATCCATGAGATTCGACATACCCTCCTTTCTTCCCGCTCGGAGTTGAAATCAGGACGGTTGATCTGCTATACTCGGGTGGAATATACACCATAGGCATGCGCACAGTACGCATGCCGGACAGACATATGCTTGATGGGGGAGTTAGAGAATCATGGATCATGACGGCCAATCGAGTCTCGGTGTTGAAGAGAACCTGGTCGCCGCTGCGTCGTATCTAGGATTCCTCGGCATAGTTATACTGTTTCTCGAGAAGCGCAGTCACTTCGTGAAATACCACTGCGTTCAGTCCACGCTGGCGTTCGGCCTGCTGACATGCCTGTGGCTCACCGTGAAGTGGGTCCCGGTGCTGTCGAGATGGTTCTGGTGGGTGCCCGGAGGATTCGCCTTCGTCTTCGCGTGCTACATGATGCTGAGAGCCTACTACGGTGAGGAGCACAAGCTGCCGATCATCGGCCCGATAGCCTTCAGTGCGATCTATCACACCGGGCCGGAGTACGAGGACGTGCTCGCCGAGACGGCGGAGCAGAGCCCGAACAGCGCAATCAAGGGTTAGCCATCTATGCAATCGAATCCCGGACAGCCCTGCATGCCGGAGCTTTCACTTATCAACGAGGTGACGGCTCTGGCAGCCTCTACCGCCGACCTCTCCGAACTGCTTCAGGCGCTGTTGGAGCGGGGCGTCCGGGTAGTCAACGGCAAGCGCGGATTCGTCGCGCTCGTCGATTTCGATCAAGGCCGGCTCGTCATCCAGTGCGGCACGGGCGAAGGCTGGACTGACGACAAGAAGGAGCAGCGCCTCCTGCTTCACACCGGTGAAGGCAAAGGCATCACGACCTACGTCGCCGCTACCGGCAAGCTCTACCGCACGGGCGACGTCGATCAGGACCCCTACTACATCCCGTATTTCCCGGACGTGCGGAGCGAGATCGCCGTGCCGATTCTCGATGCGCACGGACGCACGCGGGGAGTCATCAACGTAGACAGCCCTCAACGCGACGCCTTCGACGAGCAGGACGAGGCATGCCTTCGAGCCATCGCGAACATCGCCAGCGTCGGCATCGCAATCAGCGAGCACCGCTCACGCGAGCGGGCGTTCGTCGAGATCGGCACCGAGTTGGCGGCGAGCCCGGACATCGCGTCGCTCGTCGCCAAGGTGATCAAAGTCACGGCTGAGGTGCTGCGGTTCGAGGACTGCTCGCTCTTCCTGCTCGACGCCGACCGTCAGACCCTCACACTCCAGGCATCCCGCGGACGGCTGAACGACAGAGCCGGCACCGCGACGTACAAGCTCGGCGAAGGACTCACCGGATGGATCGCGGAGCACGGCCTCCCGATCAGGACGACGAACCCCCAGAGCGACCCCAGGTGGCGCGGGCTTCACCAGGAGTACCCGGCCGAGGAGATGGGCGCATACCTGGGAGTGCCGATCGAGGGCCGACGCGGCGTCATCGGCGTGCTGCGAGTGCTCCGCCGCCGAAGCAAGTTCCCCTGGTTCCGAAACGAATTCACCGGCGACGACGAGGGCGTGCTGATCAGCATCGCAAGTCAGGTCGGCGCGGCGGTCGAGAGCCTGCGCCTGACCGACCGCGTGGTCAATGCCGAGCGGATGGCAGCCTGGGGAGAGATGTCTGCCCGGTCCGCACATATGATCGGCAACCGGGTCTTCGCCATCAAGGGCGACCTGAATGAACTCGAGCACTGGCTCGGGCAGCCGGAAGACCGGCGCGAGCAGTTCAAGGAGCTTGCGGAGAGCATCCGCAAGGGCGTCTTCCGCCTGGAAGAGATCCTCACCGAGTTCCGCGACTTCGTCATGGCCACGTCCCTGTCGCTCACCGAGTGGGACATCAACGAGATCGTGCGCCAGTCGGTGGACGAGTCGTTCCCGAAGCGGTGCCCCGTAAGGCTGGAGATGAGCCTGACATCCGACCTGCCGAAGATCGCGGCCGACCCGACGAAGCTCAAACGGTCGTTCTCGGAGTTGATCGAGAACGCGATCAGCTTCCAGCAGGACGGCGGGCTGCTCAGGATAACGACCTGTCCCGCGCTCCGGAAGGAGGCTCGGACTCTGTGCGGGCTGTCCGGCAAGCAGGATTATGTTAAGATAGAGTTTGCGGACGCCGGTCCGGGCGTCCCTCAGGAGAACAAGGACAAGATCTTCACCCCGTTCTTCTCGTCGCGGGCGAAGGGCATGGGCCTGGGGCTCTCGATCGTGAAGGGCATCGTGGAAGCGCATCATGGCGGGATATGCGAGGTCGGCGAAGAGAACTCCGGCGCGCGGTTCGTGATCCTGCTGCCGACGGTGGGGTAGGTTTTCCCATGTGTCCCACATGTCCCCTCTGTCCCGCGGGACCTGTGAGACGTATGCGACGGATGGGACATATGCTGAGGAGGTACTACAGCTTTGTGCAAGATTCTAGTTGTCGATGACGAAGAAGAGGTCCGTGCGGCAGTTGCCCGCCGGCTTACCAGAGACGGCCTGAAGGTCGATACGGCCACGTGCCAGGAGGAGGCCGTCGAGAAGCTGAAGGCCGCGAACCCGACGTACGACGTGGTCATGACCGACATGGTGATGGAAACCCCGGACGCCGGCGTGAATGTGCTCAAGGCCGCCGCCGAGGAGGACATCTTCACCGAGGTGATCGTCCTTACCGCGTACGGCAACGTGGCAAATGCCGTCGAGTGCATGAAGCGCGGCGCGTTCGACTACGTGGAGAAGAACATCCCGGGAGTCGATGTGTACGACCTGATGAGCATCAAGGTCGCCCAGGCGCTCGACCGCCGGCGCTCGTCGATGAACACCGTCCGCCGAATCGTAAGGGCACAGAAATAGACTCGCCGCCAGGTCCGTCTCCACGGCGATGGACCTGGTATTCCACACGCACCACGATCGCTCCCTTCCCCGGCCTGGGACACCGCTGCGCCAAGTCTCCGCGCCGTTCCTCACGGTCCGAAGGACTAGACCGCGATCATGTCTAACCTACGTATTGTTGGTTGGAGGAACGGCAGATGACCCTCGAAGAACAGTTCGCGCGGTTGATCAGGACGCTTCACCTCATCGAGCAGGACCCGTGGAAATGGGACGTCGCAAGTCTCGAGCTCGAGTTCGGGGTCGGAAGCGCGACCATCGAGCGAGACATCCGCATCCTCAGGCAGTGGGGTACTATCGAGCGGCGGGACGGGCGGTTCGCGGTCAAGGATCTCAAGCTCATGCCGTCGGCGTTCACCCCGAGCGAAGCGCTCGCGCTCATCCTGGCGGGCAGCATCGCCGCTGACAAGATCCGCATGCCGCCGACGGACGCCGTCCGCACGGCCCTGCGCAAGATCAACTCGCTGCTCCCCGACCAGGTGGATACCACCATTCACAAGATGAGACGGCGGGTCTCCGTGGGCGTGGACCTCATCCGCGACTGCAATACCGAGGTGCTGGACGTGATCAGCAAGGCGATCTCGGGCCACAACCCGCTCGATATCACCTACTACGTGCCCCGGAGGGATGAGACTACGAAGCGCCGGGTGGAGCCTTACGGCCTCGCATTCCGGTTCGGGGCATGGTATCTGATAGCCTACTGCCGGCTGCGGGAGGACATCCGGACATTCGGCGTGGACCGCATCCGGGACATACGACTGGTGAACCACCACTTCAAGTACCCCAAGGACTTCGACCTCGAGGAGTACCTGGAACTCGGATGGCAGCTCCAGTCCGACGCCGAGCCGGAGCGTGTGGTCCTGCGGTTCAACAAGGACTGCGCCAAGTGGATCGGCGGGTGCAAGTTCCACCCCAATCAGGTAACAACCGTTCAGCCGGACGGATCGCTGCTCTTCGAGGTGACGGTCGCGGGCGTGGACGAGATCAAGCACTGGATTCTGAGCTTCGGAGACAGGGTGGAGGTTCTTCAGCCGGAGAGCCTCCGGTCTCAGATCGCGGAAACCTGCATGCGCACGGCGCGGATGTACGCGCCGGGGCAGCCCGCAGGGATTTCCAGCACGGAGGGACAAGGATAAGACTATGAGACACATTCTTGCTATGACCGCAGTCCTGGTCGTTAGTACGCTGTGCGCGGTATCGGCGAATGCGCCGGCTGCGAGGCGTCTGTACAAGTTCCAGACGAAGCAGGATTTCGCCACCTTCGGGTGCGCCGGAGCTCGTTGGGACTCCTCATTGGGCGGCGTCGTGTTCACGGCGGAAGGCGCCCTGACCGACGAGCGAGACATCCCGATGGGGAGGATCGAGTCGCGCGACATCGAGCCGGGGTTCGTGTTCGACGAGGTTGTCCTCTCCTGGAACGGCGATACGCCGCCGGGGAGCTTCGTGAAGATCTTCGTCCAGGTCAGGAGCGGCGACGTGTGGAGCCGTCGGTTCTGCTACGCCATCTGGAACCGCGACAACACCCCGATGAAGCGTATGAGCGTGAGAGGCCAGCGCGACGACATCGCCGCGCTGAGGGCGGACATCCTCAACCTGAAGAAGCCCGCCGATGCCGTGCGTGTGTCCGCCAAGCTCTGCTCGACGGACGGCTCGGTCTATCCCACCCTCCGGCTGCTGACGGTCCACGTGGTCGACTCGCAGGCGCCCCTGCCCGGCACGAAGCCGAAGAAGAGCGTGTGGGGCAAGGACCTGAACGTGCCGCAGTTGTCCCAGCTCAGCGTACCGGACGGCATACGGTTCTGCAGCGCGACGTCGACCGCGATGGTGCTCAGCTACTGGGGGCGGGAGCTTGGCAGGCCCGAGCTTACCTGCGGAGTCCAGCAGGCGGTGGACGGCATCTACGACATCGGCTGGGGCGGCACGGGCAACTGGACGTTCAACACCGCGTTCGCGGGCGAGTTCCCCGGGATCAGAGCATACGTCACGAGGTTCTCCAGCATCACCCAGATCGAGGAGTGGATCGCGAAGGGCGTCCCGGTGATCGTCAGCCTCGACTATAACAAGCTGCGCGCCAGGGACACGAGCCAGCGGTCCGGCCACCTGATGGTCATGCGCGGGTTCGAGCCCGACGGTCGGTGCGTGCTGAACGACCCGAACACCAGGCTGGACCTCGGCAGGAGCGCCCGGGTGGTCTACAGCCGCGAGGCGCTCGAAGCATCCTGGCTGAAAAACCCGGGCTCGTGGGGTACGGTATACCTGATCTACCCGGACGGATGGGATATCCCGAGCAATCGGGCGAAGAACTGGTAGACGGATATCTCCGCATCATTGTGCCATACGGGATTCCGATTCCCGGACGCCGCGCAGGCGATCGGGGATCGGAATCCCCTCCTGCAGCGTGAGGCAGGCGCCGGACAGCCTCTGGTTGCCGGCCCGCACTGCTTACTGATCTCTGCTCACTGACTACTTCGAGATGCGGGGGTTGCCAATTCCGGGCGGACCTGCTATACTGTATCGTCCAGTCCACAGATTGATCCGGTTTCGGGCCGATCGATATCGGTTTCTTACGAGTTTCTCGACGACATGGGGGTGAAATCCATTGCCGAATATTAAGTCCGTCATGAAGGACGTGAAGAAGTCCCGAGAGCGCCACGCTCGCAACGTCGCGACCAAGTCCAAGATCAAGACCTTCGTGAAGAAGGCCAAAGCGACGTTCGCGGAAGGCGACGCCGAGGCCAACATCAAGGCCATCGCAGCGGCAGAGAGCGTCATCGACAAGGCCGCGGAGAAGGGCATCATTCACAAGAACGCCGCTGCGCGGCGCAAGTCCAGACTCATGCGCGCGGCGAACAAGGCTCAGGCGGAGGCTTAGGCGCCGCCGAAACCTCAGTTTCAGCGACACGAAACCCGGATCCCGTATGGGACCCGGGTTTTCTGCGTGGTCACCCCCGAAAGCACCCCGGACTCCTGTTCCCACGCATCGTTTGACAATCCGAACTCGCGGGCATATAATGCAGGCGTACGGCCACATACGGCTCAATCCACTGCACCCTAGCAGCCCACCCATCGGCGCCGGCGGAAAGGAGACGCTCGCTTGGCCCGTGTGAAATTCCTGCACATCGCGGATTGCCACCTCAGCCGCCCGTTCGGATTCCTTCCGCCGACTCTCGCGGAAGAGCGTCGTCGCGATCAGAGACGCACGCTGGCCAGGGCGGCCGATCTCGTCATCGAGCGCGATGTCGATATGCTGCTCATCGCGGGCGACCTGTTCGACCGCCCGGACCCGGACCCGACCGACCTGGAGGCCGTGACCGAGCACCTCGCTCGCATCACGTCCACCGGCAGGCGGGTGTTCGCCATCCCGGGAAACCACGACCCCTGCACGCGGAACAGCTTCTGGCGCAGGCTCGACATGCCCGGACTCCATCTCTTCCTCGAACCCCAGTGCGAGCACGTGATCATCGAAGACCTGGGGATCGCGGTGGCGGGATGCGCGTTCGACCGGATGCAGTCCGAGCGGCGGGCGTTCGACGGCCTCGATCTGCCCCGGGACGTGCGATGCATTCTGCTCATGCACGCATCCCTGGAGAGCTTCGAGGGGCAACTGGAGCGGTACCATCCGTTCGGGCTGCAGGAGCTCGAGAGGTGCGGGGCGGCATACGTGGCGCTCGGACACTATCATCGGCTGAACGACTTCAGGGCCGGGAGCGTGACTGCATGCTACCCCGGGAGTCTCGAAGGACTCAGCTTCGACGGCCCTGAGACCGAGGGCCGGCACGTGGTGGTGGCCGAGATCGATGAGGACGGCGCGGTGAGCATCGAGCCGGTCAAGATCAACATGCGCACGATGCGCACGGCCGAGATAGACTGCACATCGTTCGAGTCTTCCTCGGCGCTCGATGACGCCATCCGCAGGCTGTGCGATCCGGCCGCGCTGGTGCAACTCCGGCTGCGGGGGACGCCCGTGCAGGAGTTGACAGCCTCCATAGACGAGATCCAGGCCCGATTCAGGGAGTCGTGCCATTACATTAGCGTTGACACCTCCGGCCTATCCAGCCCTCAGGGAATCCACCTCGACAGCAGCATCCGAGGGCGGTTCTGCAGGTACCTCTTGGAGCAGATCGAGAGCACACCGGATGCGGAGCGGCAGCGGCTCCTCCGAAGGGCGCTCGACCTCGGTCTCGCGGCGCTCTCGGACGGTTGACGACATGGAACTGCTTGAACTTCAGTTCGAGAACTTCAAACGATTCGTGGAAGCGCGGTTCGCCTTCGGACCCGGAATCAACGTGCTGTGGGGACCCAACGAGTCCGGCAAGTCCACGATCCATCAGGCGATCTACACGATCCTCTTCGGCAAGGAGAGGAACCAGATCGTCGAGCACTGGGACGGGGGACGCTGCGCCGCGTCGTTGACCTACCGGAGCGGCCGAAAGACCTTCGTCCTCAGCCGGCGGTTCTCCGAGGCGTCGTGCAGCCTGGGAACGCTCACCGCCACCGGAGAACTGGTCGATATCATCACCGACAAGGACGCCGTCGCCGAGATGGTGGCGGACCACATCGGCATCTCCCAGAAGGCCGTGTTCGACAACACGGTGTCCGTGCGCCAGTCGGAGATCAGCAAGCTCAACGCCGCCAACCTGACCGCGATCGGGAACGAGATACAGCGCGTGCTGACCGGCACGGAGCAGACATCCGCGAGCGAGGCGGTGAAAAAGCTCAAGCGCGCCCAGGCCGACATCATCGGCAAGGCGCGGCCGGCCAAGCCGAGGGAATACGACACCATCACGAGCCGGCTGCAGAGTCTCGCCGCCGAGGTGGCGCAGGTACGGCAGATCAGAGAGCATGTGGAGAGCCTGAAGTCGGAGCAGGAGCAGCTCGAGTCGCGCATCGAGAAGGACTCCGAGCGGCTGAAGGCGCTGACCGATCTCCTGGACCGCCACAAGGGGTGGTCGGAGCTCAAGAGCCGGGTGGCCGAACTCGATGCGCTCCACGGCGAGGCTTACGGCACTCTGAAGCGGCTGAAGGAGCTGATCGACGAGTTGAGCCAGACTCACCGGCAGATCGAGAACTACTCCGATCTGATCGGCAAGGCGGACGAGATATCGGACAACCTGACGAAGCTGGAGAGCCGGCGTGGCGAACTGGAGTCCAGGTTGTGGGACCTGGAGAAGGCGATGCAGGAGTCGCCCGTGACGTCGAAGAGACGGCCGGTACCGTGGCTGGCGGGAGGGATACTGCTGGCGGCCGCGGGCATCGCCCTCGGGATCCTGCTCGACCTCCGATGGCTCGCGCTGCTGATACCGTCGGCGGCGCTGATCATCGGGTACGCCAGACTGCAGGGCAGCGTGGTCACGGGCGAACAGAGCCAACTCGCGCAGCTCTTGGACGCCGCAAAGCAGGAGATGAGCCAGGTCGAGGCCGAGGAAGCAAACATCCTGAGCTACATGAAGTGCCCGAACACGGCCAGAGCATGGTCGAAGATCAAGGCATACCGGTCGCTCGTGGCACGGGCGCACGAGTACGAGATCGCGCTGAAGGCGACGCTGAACTCCCGATCGATGGAGGAGTGGGACTCGCAGGAGTCCGAGCTGGCGCGCGAGCTCTCCGTGCTCAACCTCCGCCTCAAGGAGGAGTTCCCGGACTATTCGCCGACGACTGAGGAGACGGAGAGCTGGCGGGGTGAGTTCCAGATGCTCCAGCAGAGGCTTCCGGCTTCGCAGGCGCGGCTGCATGAGGTGAAGGGCGAACTCGAGGCCGAGAACCGGAACGCCCGAGACCTGGCCGCGCTGGAGGGCGAACTGGAGTTCCTGCACGGCAGGAAGCGGGACCTGGAGTTTCTGCACAAGGCCTACGGAGAGGCAATCTCCGCGCTGGAGACCGTGACTCAGGATGTCTCCGCCGAGTACCTGCCGGTGCTCCGCGAACGGGCGACCGAGTGCCTGGAGGATATCACCGGCGGGCGGTACAGCTCGGTCGAGATCAGCCCCGACTGGCAGATCACGCTCGATTGTGCCGATCACAGCGGCGTCTCCCCGGGCATAGTGAGCGCGGGCACGCTCGACCAACTCTACTTTGCGCTCAGGCTGGCATGCGGCGAGCTTCTCTCGGCGGGGCGGTCGCTCCCGGTGATCCTCGACGATCCGTTCGTAAACTGCGACCGGGAGAGGCTGGACAGCATGCTGAAGATGCTGACCGACATCTCCAGCCGCAACCAGGTGTTGCTGATGACGCACGATCGGCATATCCTGGAGTGGGCGCGCGGTCTGCAGACCGAAGGACGCGTGCCGTGCACGATACATGAACTTGCCGTATAGCAGTCGGGCATGGGTGTGTGGGAGTCCTGATTCACCCATTCTCCCACACTCCCAAACTCTCACACCCCCGAACAGGAAGGATCCATGACCACAGATACGCCCCACCCCATATCGATCTCGACCGCCTGGAATGCGATGAAGCACACGTCGGGACGCGAGATGGCCGCCGAACTGCTCGGCCTGGGCTTCGACACTCTGGAACTCGACGTTCACGTCACTCGTAAGATGATACAGGAAGTGCGGGAGATGGTGAGCGACGGCGAGGTGCGCATCTCCAGCCTGCACAACTACTGCCCGCTCCCTGACGGCATCCCGCGCGAGATCGCGGGCGGTGACGCGCTCATGCTGTCGTCACCCGATCCGAAGGCCCGGCGCAGAGCAGTCGATAATGCCCGGACAACCGTGGACTGGGCGGCGGAACTCGGCGCAAAGGCGGTCGTGCTGCACCTGGGGAGGCCGTACCTGATTGCCGATCAGCGCACTGCCCTGCGGCTTATCGAGGTCGGCATGACCGAGCAGGCGGTGGAGCTGATCCGGCTCGGTCTGGCTGAGCGGGAAACGATCAAACAGCCGCACCTCGACAGCGTGATCGAGAGCGTGCGCGACCTCGCGGACCATGCGAGGGGCACGGGCGTCCGACTGGGGCTGGAGACACGGTACTACTGCTTCGAGTTCCCGACGTGCGACGAGCTTGCAGTCATCTTCGACGCGGTAGACTCGCCGGAGGTCGGTTACTGGCATGACACCGGTCATGCGTACGTACAGGAGATCCTTGGTGTCGCCACCCAGCGCGATTTCCTGAGCAGATACGGCGACCGGCTGATCGGAATGCATCTACACAACGGCATCGACGGATCGGATCACTGGCCGATCACCCGCGGGGAAATAGGCTTCGAGGAGATCGTGCGGTACGTCCAGGACGATACGGTGCTCGTACTGGAGATCCACAAGGGCGACGACACGGAGCTCGTGCGGAGCCGGGAACTCATGGAAAGACTTGTTGCAGACAGAGGTGCCTCATGAAGAAGCTTGCCATCCTGATGCTCGTGATTCTCACGACCGCATCATGTTCGAAAGCCAACACGCCGGTCGAAACCAAGGCTGCCGGGCCGACGAACGTGCTCGTCGTCATCAACGACAACAGCGCCACGTCGAAAGAGGTCGGCGCGTACTACGCGGAGAAGCGCAACATCGCTGAGAAGTACATCGTTCACATCAAGTGTCCGGAGATCGAGCGCATCTCCACCAGCGATTACCCTACCCAGATCGAGAAACCCATCAAAGAGTATATCCGCAAGAACGGGCTGAAGATCGATTACATCGTCCTCACCAAGGGGGTACCGTTCGCCACGACCAAGCACTACTCGGTCGACGGCCTGCTGGCATGCATGGACGGTGAACTCGACCACCACAAGGTGGAGGGCCCGCTGGTGAATCCCTATTTCGACAAGAACGAGCATTTCTCCCATGACAAGTTCGGCCTGTACCTGGTCACCCGCCTGGATGGATACACGAAGGAGGATGCCAAGGCGCTGGTCGACCGCGCGCTGGCGGCTCGGCCGAACAAGCAAGTCTTCCTCCTCGACATCGATCCGAATCGGTACAAGCCCGGGTACAAGGAGTACAACGACGACATACGAAAGGCGTCCGAGATCCTCAAAGCCCGGGGATTCGGAGTGACGCTCGATACAACCGAGGAGTTCGTCGGAAAGCGCAACAACCTGATGGGCTATTGCTCGTGGGGCAGCAACGACCGCTACTTCGACAAGGAGAAATATCGCGGGAACAGGTTCCTGCCCGGATCGATCGCAGAGACGGCGGTCTCCACCAGCGGGAGGACGTTCGTGCCGACCGAGGAGGGACAGTCGCTCATAGGCGACCTGATCAAGACCGGGGTTACCGGCGTGAAGGGCTACTGCAGCGAGCCGACTCTCGCCGCGATCGCGAGCCCATCGATCCTCTTCGATCGCTACGTGTCCGGCTACAACCTCGCGGAGAGCTTCTACATGGCGTCGCGTTGCATCTACTGGAAGGACATCGTGGTCGGCGATCCGCTCACTGCGCCGTATGCGAAAGAGGCCGAGAAGGGTTAGCGCGTGTCCGTAAGGCGTTGTAGGAGCGGCTTCCCAGCCGCGAATTCGTGGCGCTACGCGGGCATTCGCGGCTGGGAAGCCGCTCCTACAACACTCTTGAAATGCGCTCCGGGGCTCGCTGTATTGCAGTCCAATCCGACGATTCGCCAGTTTTTTTGCGAAAAGGGGTTGACAAGCCTGGCAGGGTGTGGTATATCTAGGACATAATTGAGCGCCGAGTTCCCGCAAGGGAATCGGGGGACCCGACTATGCCATGGGGCGAATCTCGTGCATGGCCACGAGTAGGACAGCTTTTCGGTCCGAGCCCGCCAGCTAACCCCGTAGGTGCGGTTCGAAGAGCAAAAGCAACGCATCACTTGGCTCTTCTGTGATGCGTTGCTTTTTTGTATGTCCGCGTGGAAACACGAATGGCACGGATGGACGGATAAGGAAAAGCCTGTGATCGTCTTTCGAGATAGCCGGGAGTGGCAGGCGGACACTCATGCTGCCGAGACAGCCGCGAATGCAGGGAATGATCACCATCCGAAGATGGTGCGGAATTGCATGAGGGCGAAGACCAGGGCGAAGGCGATTATCACCACGACGGCGAAGACCTGAAGCCGTCTCCTCCTCCGACGCTCCGCCGCCTCGAACGGCATCCAGACCTCGTAGTCGTGCTCGTTCTGGTCGTTTACTCCATAGATGTCTTCCTCATCGGGAATCCGCTCTTTGCCTTCATCGAAATGCCAGTTCATGGGTGCTGGTAACCTGCTTCCTCCGCCGAGAATGCTCCCTTGATGACCTCCACTGTCACCGGCCTGCCGTTCACGAAGTACACCTCGGCGACGTCGAACCGGCAGCCGACCTCGCCCAGGCCCCGCTCGTCGAGGTAGTTCAGCGCCGTCCGGACGATCCTGCCGCGCTTGCGGAAGCCGACAGCCTCCGAAGCCGCGGAGTCGGTGTCACTGCGCCGCGTCTTGACCTCGACGAACACGAGGTCGCCGCCGTCGCGAGCGACGATGTCTATCTCGCCCATCCGGCAGTGGTAGTTCCGCTCGACGATCTCGTAGCCCTGAGACTCTAGGTATCGAACAGCTCGGTCTTCGCCATGCCGTCCGAGAGCAGACCTTGGGGTTCCCAAAGCGGGTTGATCCTCCTGGCGACGGGCGCGAAGGACTTTCTGTGGATCGCGCACGCTCCGTACTTGCTCAAGCTCTTCATATGCTCCGGCGTGGGATATCCCTTGTGCCGGGCGAATCCGTATTCCGGGTACAGGGCATCGTACTCGCACATGATCCGGTCTCGCGTCACCTTGGCGACGATGGAAGCCGCCGCGATGCTGATGCTCTTGCAGTCGCCGTCGACTATGCACTCGTGAGCGTGCCCGAAGCCGCGGATCGGGCTGCCGTCTATCAGGCAGAAGTCCGGACGCACGCCCAGCTTGCTGACGGCGATGTGCATCGCCCGATAGGTGGCCTGCAGAATGTTGATGCGATCGATCTCGTCGTGGCTGACGATGCCGATCCCGACGTGCAGGGCGGCGGACCGGATCCTCTCGAAGCACGCCTCACGCTGCTCCGCGCTGAGCTGTTTCGAGTCGAAGACGCCCTCGATTGCGCAGTCGAAGGGGAGGATCACCGCGGCGGCGACTACCGGACCGGCGAGCGGACCACGGCCCGCCTCATCGATGCCGGCGATCGCATGGTGACCGCGCGACACGGCGGCGCGTTCGAAGAACCACAGGTCAATGCTGTCCCGAGATAGTCGTGGCATGTGGTCTTTGGCGCGGACGCGTGTGAGGACGCACGCCTCTCCCTTAGCTAGTGGAGTGTCCCGAACCTGGCGGGCGGCCAGAAGCGCACCATCGCCTTCCCGATGACGCGCTTTCGCTCAAGCGCGCCCCACATATGGCTGTCCCGGCTGTCGTTCCGGTTGTCGCCGAACACGAACAGCTTGCCTTCGGGGACCTTAGTCGGCTCCATGGTGTAGCCGATCTCGTTGTCATTGAGGTAGGGCTCGTTCATCCGCTTGCCGTTCCGGTAGAGCGCCCCCTTCTTGACCTCGATCACATCACCGGGCAGACCTATGAGCCGCTTGATGAAGTCCTTTTCGGTGTGGTCGTCCGTCGCAGCAGGCGGAGCCTTGAAGACGATGATCTCACCGACTCGCGGCTCGCGGAACCGATAGATGAACTTGTTGACCAGGATGTGGTCGCCTTCCCTCAGGGTCGGATACATGGAGGGGCTCGGGATGAAGAATGCTTGGACGACGAACGGCCGGATGAACAAAAAGACCAAGGCAATCGCCATCAGAGCTGATTCGACCACCTCGGCCATCGATCTTGCCAGCGGAGTCTTGTACCTGCCGATGATGAGACGTGCGATGAGAAGCATCACGATGGCCGCAATGATGTACCCTATGCTGACATTTGCGAGCCATTCGGTCATTCTCATGCCTGGCTAAGTGCCCCCGGTTCCGACTGTCAGTGCACGCCTATCCTGCCAAGTGGCCAGAAGGTCACCATGGCCTTGCCCATGACCCGGTTCCGGTCGAGCAAGCCCCACTTGGTGCTGTCGTTGCTGTCATTGCGGTTGTCGCCCATGACGAGGAACGTGCCCTTCTCGACTTTGACCGGACCGAACTCGTAGCCTATCTCTCCGGGCTCCAGAAGGTACGGCTCATCCAGGGGCTTGCCGTTCCGGTAGACGACTCCATCTTTGACCTCGATGACGTCACCTGGGACCCCGATCAACCGCTTGATAAAGTCGACCTGGCGTGGATCCGCTTGGGGAGGCGCCTTGAACACGATGATGTCGCCGCGCTTCGGCTCGGTGAACCGATAGATGAACTTGTTGACCAGGATGTGGTCCTGCTCAAGCAGAGTAGGCCGCATCGAGCCGGACGGTATGAAGAACGCCTGCACGATGAACGGCCGGATGAGCAGATACACCAGGGCAATAGCCATCAGGGCCGATTCGGCCATCTCAGCGGACGACTTGGCAACCGGCGACTGGTACCTCCCCAGGATCGTGCGTATTATGAATAAGACGACGATGGTCGCAACAACATACTCGATCGGCATGTTTGCGAGCCATTCTGTCACACTGCTCATTGTCTTGGCTTATCGGCTTCCTTGATTCTGGCGGCCTTTCCGATCTTCTCACGGAGATAGAAAAGCTTGGCGCGTCGGACGGCGCCTCTTCTGACGACCTCGATCCGTGCGATCTTCGGGCTGTTGACCAGGAATGTGCGCTCGACTCCGATGCCGTGCGAGATCTTGCGCGCGGTGAAGCTCTCTCGGACGCCGTCATGACGCTTGGCGATGACGACGCCCTCGAAGGCCTGGATGCGCTCCTTGCCGCCCTCGATGACGCGGACGTGAACCTTGACCGTGTCGCCGGTGTTGAAATCCGGCTTCTCGGCCTTCAACTGTTCTTTCTCGATGTCCTGAATGATGGTTGTCATGGCTTACCTCTCGTTCCCTGATTCCTGCAACTCCTGAAGGAACCGCCGATCCGATTCGGTCAGATCGGCTGTCTCCAGCAGATCCGGGCGGCGCTCCAGAGTTCGCTTCAAAGATTCGCGCCGGCGCCACTTGGCGATCTCGGCGTGATGACCGGACAGGAGCACTTCCGGAACGGTCCATCCCCGGAAGTCGGCGGGCCGCGTGTACTGAGGGTATTCGAGCAGCCCGTCCGCGAAGGATTCCTCGAGCGCGGATTGTTCGTCGCCGAGGACCCCGGGTATGAGCCTGACCACGGCATCAAGGATTACGAGAGCCGGCAGTTCTCCACCGGTTAATACGTAATCCCCGATAGATAGTTCCTCAGTCACAAGATGCTCCCTGACCCGCTCGTCCACGCCCTCGTAATGGCCGCAGATGAAGACCAAGTGAGGACAGGCCGACAGCTCGACGGCTTTCGCCTGGCTGAACAACTCGCCCTGGGGTGAGGTCAGGATGATCCTGCTCTGTTCGGTCCAATATTCGCTTTTCAAAGACTCCGCAGCCTTGAAGATAGGCTCCGGGGTCATCACCATTCCGGCGCCGCCGCCATAGGGCGCGTCGTCGGTTGATCGGTGCTTGTCCGTAGCGTAATCACGGATATCCCGCACGAAAACCGAGAGCAGGTCCTTGTCCTGTGCCCTCTTTACGATGCTGTAATCCACTCCGCAGTGGATAACCTCCGGAAAGATGGTTAGGACGTCTACCCTCATCCGGCTATTCCTGCACGAGACCTTCGACCGGCTTGACGATGATCCGCCGCTTCTCCAGGTCAATGTTCTCCACGAACTCCCTGACGGCGGGGATCATCGCCCGATCCGTCACGTAGACATCGTTCGCCGATCCGGTGAGCACCTCTTTGACCTTGCCCAGGCTCTCGCCTTCGGTGGTCAGCACTTCCATGCCGACCAGGTCGTGTATGTAGTAGCGGCCCTCCTCGAGGGGCACAAGCTCGCTCTCCCGGATACGGATCTCGGCTCCGCGGAGGTTCTCCGCGGCCGACATGTCCGATATCCCTTCAAACTTGACGAGAACGCTGCCCTTGTGGATGCGCGCGCTCTCTATCCGGCGAACCTGGCCGGCCGCTTCGCTCCCGACGTAGACCTCGTCGGTTTCCTTGAAACGCTCCGGGAAATCCGTGAACGGAACGACCTTGACCTCGCCCTTCAGCCCGAAGGGGGCAACGATCTTGCCTATGAGGACCTTGTACTCGTCGAGACTCATCAGGCGTTCCGTATCTCCACTACCACGTCGTCTTTCATCACCAACTCGGCGGCCTCAAGCTTCTCGGCGAGGTTGTCGCCGACGTTGACCTCGGCGAAGCCGTCGAGCATGGCATGAGTATGCTCGACACCGATCTCAAGCGCCCGGACTACGGCGAGGCGGTCGGAGAGACTGTCTCTGACGCGCTCCTGCCGCTTCTTCTGGACTTCCAACTTCTCCCGGAAGGCGGCCGTCCGCGCGGGATCGGCGTTCTCCATACCCGTCAGGTATCGCCGCCCCTGGAATTCGAGCTGCTGCAACGACAACTCGACCTTCTGCAGCGCCTGTTCGAGCTGAGCGATCAGGCGACGCTTGTACTCCTCGGTGACGATAGCCTTGAGGGTGATCTTTCGTTTTACGAGCATTATTCCGGGCACCTGTCCACAAGAGATCGAGGACTCACCCACTATCAACGGACAGGCGACTCACGCGGATGCAGATACCGTTGCCGTTACGGGATGATCTCGAGATAGACTCGCCTCTTGTCGCGCATTGCTGCGGCCTTTGCTACCGTGCGCAGCGCGTTTGCGATCTTCCCTTGCTTGCCGATCACTTTCCCGAGATCGGCGGATGCTACTCTGATTTCGTACGTGGTCGACTCCGGACCCTCTATCTCTGTGATGTTAACCTGCTCGGGGTCATCTACCAGCGCTCTGACCAGATACTCGATCATGTCCTTCAATCCGAACACTCCTTTCAGGAGCAGAGAGAAGGCTTCTAGATCAGGAGGCCCAAACAATCTAGGTCAGGCCGTTGATATCCGGCTGACGATTGCGCTCAGCCGGTCCCTGGTCTGGTCTGCTCTACTAACCCTGCTCTTCCGTCTGCGCAGTCTCTTCCGCAGGCTGCGCTTCTGCTGCCGCAGGTGCACTCTTCGTTGCCTCCTGCTTGGCGCCCAGGAACTGGTCGAGGATTCCTTCCTTCTTCAGCAGTGCCCGTGCGGTGTCACTCGGCTGTGCTCCTTTGCTGAGCCACGACACGGCCTTCTCGCCGTCGATCTTGATCGTGACCGGATCGGTCAACGGATCGTAATAGCCGATCGCCTCGATGAACCGACCGTCACGCGCCGCCCGGCTGTCCGCTACGACCATTCTGTAGAAGGGCCGCCCCTTGGCTCCCATTCTTCTCAGACGAATCTTGACTGACAATACTATCCTCCTTCTGAGACTCGTAACTTCTTCATTCTACTTAGGCCCTGCCTATTCCTGCAGGGCGGGATTACTCGATCTAGCCGAAGAACGGGATCGACGGACGACCTCGTCTTCCGCCCTGCTCCAACTCGTTCAGATCCCGAATCATCTTCTTCATCTGGTTGAACTGGTTCAGGAGCCGGTTCACCTCCTGAATGCTGGTGCCGCTTCCGTTAGCGACTCTTCGTCGGCGGCTTCCGTTCAGGATGTCCGGATGCTGACGCTCTTCCTTCGTCATCGATCGAATTATGGCTTCCACCTTGCCCAGTTGGCTCTCGTCGATCTCGGCGCCCTGCAGCTTCTTGGCGTTGAAGCCGGGGATCATGCTCAGGATCTGATCTAGAGGGCCCATCTTGCGCATCTGCTGCAACTGGTCAAGGTAGTCATCGAAGTCAAACTTGTTCTCTCTGAGCTTGCGCTCGAGCTCCTCGGCCTTCTCCACGTCTACGGCGGCCTGAGCCTTCTCGATCAGGCTGAGGACGTCGCCCATGCCGAGGATTCTGGAGGCCATGCGCTCCGGGTGGAACGGCTCCAGGGCGTCGAGCTTCTCACCTACTCCGGCGAACTTGATCGGCTTGCCGGTCACGGCCTTGATGGACAGGGCTGCTCCACCGCGAGCATCACCGTCGAGCTTCGTCACGACGAAGCCGTCCACCTCGAGGACCTGGTTGAACTGCTCCGCCACGTTGACGGCGTCCTGGCCGGTCATCGCATCGACCACGAGCAGGATCTCGGTCGGCGAGACCGCCGATCGGATGCGGCTGAGCTCGGACATGAGCTCTTCGTCTATGTGGAGGCGGCCGGCGGTGTCGAAGATGAGCACGTCCTGGCCGTTCGATGCGGCTGAACTGACGGCAGCCCGGGCAATATCGACGGGGTCCTGCTTGTCGCCGAGGGTGAATACCGGGATGTTGAGCTGCTCGCCGAGGACCTGGAGTTGCTTGATGGCGGCCGGACGATAGATGTCGAGCGCCACGAGGAGCGGCTTTCGGCCCTGCTTGCGCATGAGGTTGGCGAGCTTGGCGCATGTGGTGGTCTTTCCACCACCCTGCAGACCGACCATCATGATGATGGTAGGCGGCTTGGGCGAGAGTTTCAGCGCAGTGTCCGCGCCGCCGAGGAGTTCGGTGAGTTCCTCGTTGACGACCTTGACTACATGCTGAGCAGGCGTGAGGCTGCCGAGCACCTCCTGCCCGACTGCTCGCTCGCGTACCCGGGAGACGAAGTCCTTGACCACGCGGAAGTTGACGTCCGCCTCCAGCAGGACAAGACGAACCTCGCGCAGAGCCTCGTTGACGTCCTGCTCGGAAAGCGTACCTTTCCCGCGCAGCTTCTTGAACACGCCCTGAAGTTTTTCGCTCAGACTCTCAAACATGCAAAATCACCGAATCTTTAAGAAGCACAACGCACAGTATACCGAATTCTGTCCAGTTTTGTCAAACTTCGCCGCTGATTCAGAACACAGAGGACACAGGGCCAAGTCGGAAGCTTGGAAAAGGCCCTCGGATAGGCCGGGAGTGAGCCCCCGACTCATAGTGAACGCCCACTGCGCGTCCCACCTCCTGACGACAGGAGTCATCAGGAGACCGGGCGTGGGCAACTGATACTTTGACGGCTCCTGTCATCCGGGGATCGGGCGTAGGTAGCTGATATCTTGACGACTCCTGTCGTCGAGGCCCGACACCCACGGGGCGGGACGGCGGCCGCTCCCTGCATTCTCCCCGCGTTCCCGTGTCTCCGCGTCCCCGCGTCCCCGCGTCCCGTGTCCTATCCCACCAGCGACGCCGCGAAGTCGCGGGAGTCGAACTCCTCGATGTCGTCGAGACCCTCGCCGGTGCCGACCAGCTTGATCGGGATGCCGAGTTCCTCCTTGAGCGTGACGACGATGCCGCCCTTTGCGGTGCCGTCGAGCTTCGACAGCACTACGCCGGTGATGCTTACCGCGCCCATGAACTCCTTGGCCTGGCTGATCGCGTTCTGGCCGGTGGTCGCATCGAGCACCAGGAGGACCTCGTCGGCCTTGCGCCCGAGTTCGCGCTCGACGACTCGGCCGATCTTCTTCAGCTCCTCCATGAGGTTGCTCTTCGTGTGCAGGCGGCCCGCGGTGTCCGCGATGACGACGTCCGCGCGCCTGGACCTCGCGGCCTGGAGCGCATCGTACACGACGGCGGCAGGATCCGCCCCCTCGCGCTGCTTGATGAGATCGACGCCCACGCGGTTCGCCCATATCTCGAGCTGATCGATCGCCGCCGCGCGGAAGGTATCCGCCGCGGCGAGGATCACCCGCTTGCCCTGCCGCTTGAACCGGTTCGCGAGCTTGGCGATCGACGTGGTCTTGCCGACACCGTTCACGCCGACGACCAGGTAGACGGTCGGCGGCTCGGCGGCGGTCTGAAGGCCGATATCCGGCCCGGCCATCGACTGAGCGATCTCGTCCCTCAGCCGATCACGGATCTGCTCGGCCTCGGTGAGCCGCTCCTCGCGCGATATGCGCCGGAGGTCGTCCACTATGCGCATCACCGTGTTGACATTAAGGTCCGCCTGGATGAGAGCTTCCTCGAGTTCGTCGAAAAGCTCGTCATCGACCGGCCTTCTGCCGGTGAGCAGTTGGTCCACTCTCTGAAAAAGGTTCTTGAACAGTCTCACTGGTGAAATCCCCCGGACAGCAAAAACCCCCATCCGCGAAAGCGTGAGCATTGGCGGATCGGGGTGATTAGGACGCGAGTATATCAAATGACCCTCCGAAAGTCAAGGATCTCTGCGCGCTTTGCGGGGCTCAGACGGGCCGTCCGAAAGCGCCGAGCAAGCCATCCTGCATTGACAATGCGTCTTGCTCAGGTATACAATCACATCACCTGCAATTGTGGCTTAACACCAATGGAAACCACGCATCCTGGGTATAAGTTGTTCCACATACACCAAGCAATGGAGGGCATCGCGTGAGAGTACTCATCACCGGAATCACCGGCATGGCGGGCAGTCACCTTGCCGACTATCTCCTCTCGCTTCCCGAGAAGATCGAGGTCTACGGTACGTTCCGCTGGCGCAGCCGCATGGAGAACGTGGCGCATCTCGAGGGCAAGGTCAACCTGATCCAGTGCGAGCTGACCGACTTCAGCAACGCCCTGAGCGCGCTCGAAACCTCCAGGCCTGATTTCATCTTCCACCTAGCGGCTCAGAGCTACGTGCTGGCAAGCTGGAGCTCGCCGACCGCCACCATGCTCGAGAACCCGCGGATGCAGATCAACCTCTTCGAGGCGATGCTTCAGCTCGGGATCAACTGCCCGATCCAGGTCGCGCTCAGTTCCGAGGAATACGGAATGGTCTACCCGAACGAGGTGCCGATCAACGAGGACAATCCACTCCGGCCGCTGAGCCCGTACGCCGTCAGCAAGGTGACCCAGGACATGATGGCCTACCAGTACTTCATGAGCCACGGACTGAAGACCATCCGCACGCGGACCTTCAACCACGAGGGCCCGCGCAGGGGCGAGGTCTTCGTGACCAGCAACTTCGCCAGGCAGGTCGCGCTGATCGAGGCCGGAAAGCAGGAGCCGGTCATCCATGTCGGCAACCTGGACGCCAAGAGGGACTGGAGCGACGTCCGGGATGTGGTTCGGGCGTACTGGCTGGCGGTGAACAAGTGCACGCCGGGCGATGTCTACGTGATCGCGTCGGGCAGATGCCACACGGTCCGCGAGATGCTCGACATGCTGCTCGATCTCTCGACGGTGAAGCCGGAGATCCGCAGCGATCCGGCCCGAATGCGGCCGTCCGACGTCATGGTCCTGCAGGGCGACCCATCGAAGTTCCATGCGCAGACCGGCTGGACGGCGGAGATCCCCCTCCAGCAGACGCTGAAAGACCTGCTGGATCACTGGCGGGAGGAGGTCCGGAGGAATGGCCGATGAGCGCATCCTCGTAACAGGCATAGGTGGTTTCGTCGGCAGGCATCTCGCCGCGGCCCTGAGGGAATCGACCGACGCACGTCTTTACGGGACGGTGATCTCCGACCGGGAGATCACACCCGAGAACCCGCTCGACGACGTGGAGCCGATCGAGTGCCGCCTCGAAGACCCAGCCTCGGTGGAGTCCGTGGTCCGCGAGGTCGAGCCGACGGTGGTCTACCACCTGGCGGCACAGAGCTCCGTACCCAAGTCGCTCAGCGATCCGAGAGGTACCTTCGACACCAACGTCATGGGCACGCTCCACCTCCTGGAGGCGCTGCGCGGCGTGGAAAGACTCCGCACCGTGATCCAGATCAGCTCGGCCGAGGTGTACGGCATCCTGCCCGAATCGGCGCTCCCGGTGACGGAGAGCACACCTCTCGACCCCAGCAACCCTTATGCGTGCAGCAAGGCCTGCGCCGACCTGCTCGGCGCTCAGTACTTCAGGACCTACGGCGTGCCGGTGGTGAGGATACGTCCGTTCAACCACATCGGCCCCGGGCAAGCGGACGCATTCGTCACGTCGAGCTTCGCCAGGCAGATCGCCGAGATCGAGGCGGGGAAGAAGCCGCCGAAGCTGATGGTGGGCAACCTGGAGGCGAAGCGCGACTTCACCGATGTACGGGATGTCGTCCGAGCATATATCGCCGCGATGCGGGGATGCGTCCCCGGCGAGGCGTACAACATCTGCTCGGGCCGAGCGGTGAGCATCCGCGAGATACTCGACCGGCTCCTCGCGCTGACCTCCGTGTCCGTCGAGGTCGCTCAGGATCCGGAGCGCATGAGACCCTCGGACATGCCGGTCACTCTCGGCGACTACTCCAAGTTCAACAAGGCCACGGGCTGGATGCCCACGACACCGCTCGACCGGACGCTTCGGGACCTGCTCGACCACTGGCGCCGGCTGGTATAGCGAATACGTGAAGGGGGCTGGCTTGAGGGCAGGCACGATCTTCGCTCTATCCTTCGTAACCGCGCTCTCCGGCGCGCTGATGCCGGGCCCGCTGCTCACCGTTACGATCGCGCAGGCGGCGTCGATGGGCTTCATCGCCCCCGTGCTGCTCATCACCGGGCACTCGCTGCTCGAACTGCTGCTCGTCATCGGCCTGGTCTTCGGGCTGGGGAAGGTCCTCCGCATCAGGCCGGTGATCGGCATGATATCCGTGCTCGGCGGCGGGATGCTCCTCTGGATGGGATGGGGCATGATCCCGGCGGCCCTGAGCGGCGCCCTCGACCTCAACACCTCCGCGACGGCATCCTCGGCGGTCAGGATGGGGCTGCTCGACAACCCGGTGATCACCGGCATCGTCGTCAGCCTGTCGAACCCCTATTGGACGATCTGGTGGGCGACGGTCGGCATGACCCTCTTCGGAACCCTGGTACAGGAGGCCGGCACGACAGGCAGGGCATCGACATCTATCGGCGCGTTCTACTTCGGCCACATCTCCGGCGACATCATCTGGTATCTCATCATCGGTGCGGCGATCACTACGGGCCGACAGTTCATCAGCCCGGAAGTCTACCGCGCGGTCGTGGTCGTCTGCGGCGTGTTCCTCATGTTCCTCGGCGCATCGTTCCTCTATCTGGTCGCATCCCGCAAGCTCTGGAACATCAAGATGAGCCTGAACTGGCAGAAGAGATAGACCCACCCATTGTAGGAGCGGCTTCCCAGCCGCGAATTCGTGGCGTTACGTGGGCGTTCGCGGCGGGGAGGCCGCTCCTGCGGTATGACGGTTGACAGGTCGGCAAGCGGTGTGCTACGATTTGCAGGAAGGTGTTACGACAATGGCTGATCTGGTGCGTTTCGGGGTCTCGATACCGGCGGAACTAATGAACTCGTTCGACGAGAGCATTCGCGGCAAAGGTTACCGCACTCGCTCGGAGGCGATCCGCGACATCATGCGCGACTATCTCGTCGAGCGCGAGTGGGAGCACGGGCGTGAGGTCGTCGGGACGGTGACGATCGTATACGACCACGAGGTCCGGGAGCTGTCGAACACTCTGACCGGGCTCCAGCACGAGTTCCACGACGCGATCGTCTGCGCGACCCATATCCATCTGGACGAGCACAACTGCCTGGAAGTGATCGTCGTGAAGGGATCGAGTCGCCAGGTGCGCGCGATTGCCGACCGCCTGATCAGCACCCGTGGAGTCAAGCACGGCAAGCTGGTCTGCACGACCAGGGGCGAGCACCTCAGGTAAGACCATATTTACTGTGCGGGAGGCAGTGTATCTATGTTTCGGACATCGCGGCGCATATGGACTGCCGCAGGGCTCATCTGCGCGCTGACGGTGATCGGAGGCGCGTGTTATGCCGGTTTCACCGGTTTGATCGTGATACCTACGGCGGAGACTGTGCCCTACGGGGAATACGACATCGAGCCTCAGATCGACGGCACGCTGAGCGGGCTGGACCCCGACACCTACGTCATCAACACGCAGTTCGGCGTGACGCGGCGGCTGGCGGTCGGGATCGACTTCCAGGGCGGCGAGGAAGATGATACCAGGGCGTTGGTGAACTTCCAATATCTGCTCGTACCGGGGACGGACCGGAGGCCCGCGGTGGCGGTAGGAATCCACAGTCTCGGAGCGGGCCCGGAGCACGGCCGCTATCTGGTGGCGACGCAGGACTTCGGGAGCTTCCGGGCTCACACGGGCATCGAGCGGATAGACGACGAGGATCGCTGGTTTATCGGCGCGGACGGACCGATCAGCGACCGAGTCACCCTGATGGCCGACTACACGGAGGGCAGGGAGAACTACTCGTCGGTCGGCGTCTTCTATCAGCAGAACGATCGATTCGGCATACAAGGCGGCGTTCTGTTCCCGAATGACAGCCGAGGGGACACCAGATACAGCCTCTTCTTCGTCTTTACCGGTCCGTTCACCAAAGGGTAATCATGCACATCCCTGACGGATACCTCGGCCCTCAGACCTACGGGGCGGCGTACGTAGTGGCGGCGCCGTTCTGGGCGGCGGCGTCGCGCATCGTCGGACGGACGCTCCACAGCAGGCAGGCGCCGACTCTGGCGCTCGGGGCGGCATTCAGCTTCGTGATCATGATGTTCAACGTTCCGATCCCCGGCGGCTCGACCGGTCACGCGGTCGGCGGAGTGCTGATCGCGGTGCTGCTCGGTCCGTGGGCGGCATGCCTGGCGGTCTCGGTCGCGTTGATCGTGCAGGCGGTGATGTTCGGCGACGGCGGGATCACGGCTATCGGTGCAAACTGCCTGAACATGGCGGTGGTGATGCCGTTCACAGGATATGGGGTCTACCGCCTGATCGCGGGCCGGTCCGAGACGACATCGAGGCGCAGGTGGATCGGAGCGGCGGTCGGCGGATACATCGGCCTGAACGCGGCGGCGATCACCACGGCGGTCATGTTCGGCATCCAGCCGTTGATCGCGCACAACGCGGCCGGGCGGGCGCTCTATGCCCCCTACCCGCTCAAGGTCGCGGTCCCGGTCATGGCGGCCGAACACCTACTGTTCTTCGGGATCGTCGAGGCGGTGGTCACGGGCCTCGTGGTGGCATACCTGCAGAGAGCGGACACCTCCATGCTGGAGCAGATTCGTCCGCGGAAGAGGACGGCTGAGGCATGAGGAAGCTCTGGATCGGCCTGGCAATTCTGATAATATTGACACCGCTCGGACTGATCATCCCCGCGAGATTCGGCGCCGGATCGGCCTGGGGTGAATGGAGCGCCGAGGAACTCGACAAGATGGTCGGCTACGTGCCCGGCGGGATGAGCAGCATCGCCGAGATCTGGCGCGCTCCGATGCCCGACTACGCGCTCAGGGGCCAGGAGGACGCTCCGCTCCATACGCTGAGCTTCTCCTATGTGCTGTCCGGACTGATCGGCGTGGCCGTGGTGGTCGCGCTGACCATCATTCTCGGCAGACTGCTTACCCGCCGCGGGAACGAAGATGCGGCGTAGACGACGCAATGCCGTCAGGCGCGCGCTCGCAGGCCTCGGCGAGGCCCTGGCACGGGAGATGGCGGGAGAGGTCCGATCGGACTCCCGGCTGTCGCGGATCGAGCCGAGGGCCAAGGTTGCGGGATTCATCATCCTCATCGTGGGAACGACCCTGATCCACGGGCTGATACCCCTCACCGCTCTGCTCATGTGCGTCACTGCGGCGGTATTGGCAAGCGGCATCAACCCCGGAAGGCTCGGACGGATGTGGCTCGGCGTCCCGCTCTTCACCCTGGCAATCGCTCTACCATCGGTGCTCAACGTGATCACCCCCGGAGCCCCGGTGATCACACTCACAGACCGCATCGGCCCCTGGACGCCGTCGGAGCCGATCAGCGTCACGTCGGACGGACTGGTTGTCACGGCGCGGTTCCTGCTCCGATCGACCGTGTGCATCACTCTCGCGTTCCTGCTCACATCGACGACGGACCGGGCGGCGCTCCTGAACGGCATGCGGCGGCTCGGGATGCCGAAAGCGTTCGGGATGGTACTGGCGATGATGCAGAGGTATCTCTCGGTGCTGCTTCGGGCAGCCGAGGAGATCCACCTGGCTAAGTTGAGCCGCACGATCTCCGAGCAGTCGGTCCGGCACGAGCAGAGGTGGGTCGCGGCAGGGATCGGGAGCCTGTTCCGCCGGACGCACCGGCTCGCCCGGGAGACGCACAATGCGATGGTCGCGCGCGGGTATGACGGCGACCTCCGGATCGGCCGAGTCCCGAGCCTCCGCGCGGCGGACGCGGCATGGTTGGCGGGGATAGTGGTGGTGACGGCGTTGTTCATCCTGATGGACGCGAGACTGTAGGCGGCAGGAGCGATACTCCCCCTCTCATGGAGGGTGAGCAATTGAGGAACGACTTTGAGCAATACGATCTACACCTTGAGCAACATCAGCTACGCGTACCCCCGCGGGGCGACGGTGCTCGACGACATCAGCTTCGACGTCCGGGAGGACGAGAGAGTCGCCATCCTCGGGGCGAATGCGAGCGGGAAATCCACCCTGCTCCACCTGCTCGACGGCCTCTACTTCCCGTCCGCCGGGCGGATCGAGGCGTTCGGCGTCGAGCTCACCGAGGAGAGCGTAGAGACTCCGCCGTTCTCGCGTGAGTTCCGACGAAAGGTCGGTTTCCTCTTCCAGAACTCGGATGCGCAGTTGTTCTGCTCCTCGGTGGAAGAGGAACTGCAGTTCGGGCCGCTCCAACTGAGGCTCCCGGCAGAGGAGGTCGAGCGGCGGGTCGAGGAGACTTTGCGGCTGTTCGGCATCGAGCACCTGCGGAAGCGATCCCCTCAGTCGCTCAGCGGCGGCGAGAAGAAGAAGGTCGCGCTGGCCGGGCTCGTCACCTGCGGCCCGGAGGTGATCCTGCTCGATGAGCCGAGCGCGGGGCTCGACCCGCGGACCCAGCAGTGGTTGGTCGAGTTCCTGGAGGCGCTGCGCCGGACCGGGATGACGCTGGTCACCTGCACGCACGATCTGAGCTTCGCGGCCGACACGGCGGACCGGGCGCTGATCCTGTCGGAGGACCACAGGCTCGTATACGACGGCCCGTTGATGGAGGCGCTGGAGAACCTCGATCTGCTGCTTTCCGTCAACCTGGTTCATGCCCACGCGCATCGGCACGGCAGCGATGTGCACGTCCATCCTCACCTCCACGAACTGGCGCACGATCATCGACACGAGTAGCCGTCAGTCGCCGATTGTCAGCCATCGGTCAAGGCCGGCAGCGGCTTTCGATCCGGACCGACCTCTGACAACCGGGAGCCGATGACTGGAATCCGCGCCGCTCCCGATGTATAATCGAGCCGGCATATTACTTCACGGAGTGTGACCCATGAGACTGCTGGCGATCTGCATCCTCCTTATCGTATTGGCATCCCGCGCTCTGCCCGGCCAGCCGAGCCTGTCGGACCTGTCCGATGTCTCCGGCTGGGAGGGACTGACATCCGACCCGGGCATCACCTTCAACGGCATGCCCGCGCCGAAGTGGGAGCACGCGAAGAGCGGACACATTCGCACCGACCGCATCCCCCACGACTGGGTGCGCTTCAACTGCATCGAGTTCGCGCTCCACTCCAACACGGCGACCGGGAAGGACATCATGCTGGTACTCGCATCCGACACGCCGAAGTCGCCGGAAGCGGACTACTTCTCCAAGGCCATCAAGGTCGACTGGACCGGATGGAAGTCGTTCACCATCCCCTACACCGAGTTCTCTATCGTCCGCTGCCCGGTCGGCTTCAGCGAGATCCAGTCGATCATGTTCACGACGGACGGCTGGGGGCTCACGCCGGATCCATCGGTCGTGATGCGCATCGCCGACCTGAAGCTCGGGCACGTGCCGAGCCCTGCCATCAGCGACGCCGAGCTGTTCGAGATGCTCGACCTCAACCGGCCGGGCCTTGAGAAGGTCAAGGCGGCGGTGTCGGCGGGGAACATGAAGGCCTCGAAGCACGAGTTCGCGGAGTACCTGCGCAACCGGCAGACCCCGGTGTGGAAGTGGGACTGGCGCAATGAGCCGAAGCGCGCGGATGATCCTTCGAAGGTCGATACCTCCGCCGCCGAGAAGGTCATGGCGCACGAACTCTGGAGTTGCAGCCACTACCAGAAGTACGAGGGCGAGATAGACTGGACGCTCAACCCAATCAACTACCGCGAATGGCCCTGGCAGCTATCCAGGCATCGAGATTGGGTCATCCTCGCAAACGCCTACCGTGCAACCGGCGATGAGAAGTACGCCCGGGAGTTCGTCTTCCAGCTCATGGACTGGCTGCGCAAGTGCCCGGTACCCGTGAACTGCAGCGGCAACCAGTCGTACACATGGCGCACGATCGAGGCGGGCATTCGGTCCGGGCAGTCGTGGATGGAGGTCTTCCACAAGTTCCTGCCGTCACCGTCGTTCACCGATGAGGCGATCGTGGCGATGGTAAAGTCGTTCGCCGAGCACGCGCGGCATCTGGCGAAGTATCCCACGACCGGCAACTGGCTGGCGATGGAGATGAACGGCATGATGCACGTGGGTGTCATGTTCCCCGAGTTCAAGGAGTCGCCGGAGTGGCGCAGGATGGCGATCGCCCAGATATACGAGGAACTGGACAAGCAGGTCTACCCGGACGGCGCGCAGATCGAGCTTGCGACGGGCTACCATCAGGTAAGCCTGGGGAACTTCGTCTCGCTATGGGACATCGCCCATCGGAACAACATCCCCGCCCCGGCCGACTTCATGGCGAAGATCCAGAAGATGTACGATTACAACCTCTATGCCTCGATGCCCGGAGGCACGCTGCCCGGCCTCAATGATGCCGGACGCACGAACGTCAAGGGCTCGCTCAAGCAGGCGCTGACGTACTATCCGGACCGCAAGGACTTCGAGTGGGTCGCTACCGGAGGAGCGAGTGGCGAGAAGCCGTCGGTCGGCTCGATCGCGCTCCCGTTCTCGGGGCAGCTCGTGATGCGGTCGGGCTGGGAGGAGGACGACCTCTACCTGCTCCTCGACGCCGGTCCGTTCGGATACGGCCACCAACACGAGGACGCGCTCTCGTTCGTGATCTACTCTCACGGTAGATACCACCTCGTGGACGCCGGCAATTACCCCTACGACAGCTCCGAGTGGCGCAAATACGTGCTCTCGACCCGGGGACACAACACCATCATGGTCGATGGACAGGACCAGCATCGGCGGGACAAGAAGGACAGGGCGGACTACGTCATCTCGAAGCCGCTGCCGAACAGGTGGGTCGCCGGTGAGGGCTTCGACTACGCGTCGGGCGTCTACGACGAGGGGTACGGGCCGAACGACGAGATCAAGGTCGCGCACGCCAGGCATATATTCTTCGTGAAGCCGGAGTACTGGATCGTCACCGACTTCCTGACGCCGAAGGACGGCAAGCCTCACCGCTACGACAGCATATTCCACCTCGACTCGTCCGGTGTCAAGATCGATGACGCGGCCAGGTCGGTAGTCACGCAGAACGAGGACTCGAACCTGGCGATCATCCCGCTGGCGGATGACGGTCTCAGCCTGCAGGTCATCTCCGGGCAGGAGAAGCCGATCGTGCAGGGATGGATGCCCGCGGGCGGGTACGATGTCCGGCCGATCCCGACTCCGACGTTCAGTGTCGAGTCCGCCGGGCCGGTGAGCCTCGCCTACGTGTTCTACCCGATCGCCGCCGGGAAGGAGTGCCCGGTTGTGAAGGTGGAGAAGCTCGCGGTCGAAGGCGCGGGCAAGGACCGGGTCGTCGGCCTGATGATCCGTTTCGCGGACGGCAGGACCGACTACTTCGTCCAGGCAGAGAAGCCCGGGAAGAAGCTGCGGTTCCTGGATTTCGAGACGGACGCCCAGTCGGCATATGTCCGCGGCGGGGCAAAGGCGCTGCTGGCGGGCGGATCGAAGATCACCCGGGGCGGCAAGCCGGTCGAGGCGGAGATCAGAGGGATCGAGGACCTGTCGAAGACGGACGTGCGGCACAGGTTCTAGTGCGCTGTGGAATGTTCAGGGGAGTGGGCGTCTCCCAATCCACCCACTCCCCTGTCCTGCCTACCATGCTCTGAGTCACTTGCTTCGCGTGGGTCTGTCAGTATGCTCCGCGGCCTGTGATGACCGCGGGAACCGTCCGGGCCAGAATGCCCAGATCGAGCGGCAGCGAGCGGTTGTTGACGTAGTACACGTTCAGCCGCACGCGCTCGTCGTAGTCGAGGTCGCTCCGTCCGCTCACCTGCCAGAGGCCGGTGATGCCGGGACGGACCTCCAGTATGAGATCCTGCCACTCGCCGAACTTCACCAATTCCGGAAATGAGATCATCCTGGGACCGACCAGGCTCATCTCGCCTTTCAGAACGTTGATGAGCTGCGGCAGTTCGTCGATGCTGGTCTTGCGAAGTATCTTGCCGATCCTGGTTATCCTCGGATCGTCCTTGAGCTTGTGGTAGTTCTTGAACTCCTCCAGCAGGCGGCTGTTCTGCTCAAGTTTCGGATCGCCGTCCTCCAGCATCGTGCGCAGCTTGTACGCATCGAAAGGCTTGCCGTTTCTGCCGACGACACGCCGCCTGTAGAGCGCCGGCCCTCGGCTGTCAAGCTTGATCGCCAGTGCGATCGATATGATCAGCGGGGAGAGGACCGCCAGCACGATGATCGATATTGCGATGTCCATGGCACGCTTGGCAAGCTCGTATCCCCAACCGGCCTTAGTTACCGGTATGTCTCGTATTTCAACTGAACGCCAGTTTTCAACTGCTCCCACAAGTCCAGATCCTCCTCATGCGTTAGCTCGAACTCTTCGGTTCAAGTCTCAGGCCGCTATCGGCACGCCGGTCTTGCGACCATATACGGCCTCTTCGTGGACCGTCTCCAGCGAGCGCGCGGCAGAGTCCCAACTGTAGCGCGCTCTTACCAACTCGCAGGCGTTCCTCCCGAGCTGATCCCCGTAGCGGGAATCGCTCAGCAGACCGATCACTCTCTCCGCGAAATCGACCGGATCGCCCGCGCAGATGAGGTGCTGCCCGTCCACCGCATCGGGGATGCCCCCACATGCGGTGGATGTACACACCACCGGCCTGGCCATCGCCATAGCCTCGAGCATCTTGTTCTGAATGCCGACACCCACGGTCATCGGGCAGACCACGACCGCCGCCGGGCCGATGTGCTCGCGCATGTCGGGTACGTAGCCGGTGACGGTGACCGCCGGATCGCTCTCCAACTTACGGATCGCATCCGGAGGACTGCTGCCCACGATCTTCAGCCTGACATCCGGGCGCTTCGCCCTGATCCGAGGGAAGACGTCCCGATAGAAGCTCAGCGCCGACGAGACGTTGGCGAAGTAGCTCATCTTCCCCGAGAAGACGATGGTGTCCGGCTCGATCTGCCGGCCGAGCGGTCGGAAGTGGTCGGTATCTACGCCGTTCTTGACCACCGTCACGCTGGGCCTGATCTGCGAACTGAGACGGCCGAGCCTGATATCCTGCAGTTCCTCGGCCAACGACCTCGTGAGCCGTATGACCTCGGGCCGCAGACGGACATCGTAGTCCTCCCGATCCTTCAGCCGGCAGGTCAGCTCGGCATGGATCAGCGCCTCCAGAGCCCGCTTGTCCTGCTCGGAGGTGATGACGACTCTGTCGAACCTCGATGTGACCTGAGGCTCGTACCGGCGCATCTTCAGCAGTTCCTCGAAAGTCAGGAGCCGCTGCATCGGGTTCTGCGGGTTCTGCAGGTATTGCTCCAGGAGACGGCTGATGCAGTCGACCGAATCGTAGACCTTCGGCATGTCGCCGGCATTGACGGCAAGGTGGGCGCCGCGAATATGCTCGACATGTATCAGGTCGAACGGCTTGCTCGCGGCGAGGGCGGTGATGAACCGGCGGACTGACGGATGCTCGGTGAACGCGGCCTGGAGCGGCATGCGGCTGAACAGACGCCGGCAGCAACTCATCAGCGATCCCAGCTTGCTGAGCGGCATGGTGTGGACTTCCTCGCAGTACTTGCCGATCTCATCCGGACCGACGGCATCGGTGTCTGCGTGAGACAAGCATACGAGCGTGATCTCGTGTCTCCGGGACAACTGCCTGATGAAGTGGTAGGGACGCACCCGGATGACCGAAGGCACATATGGCGTTATGAACAGTATGCGCATGCCAACGTCCTCTCGGTGACCCAGTTGCGGCGTATCCGGGCACCATGCGCGAGCTGGGATTGTGACGACCAATGCGTATCTGCTGAAACAATCGACAGCGTGACAACCCGGACGATCCGGCGACCGTAGGCGGCAGGTTGTCCCAGTTGCCACGCTGCCGAACGTTAGATACCCGATGCTCGTCACGCCAAAACGTGAACCTTCAAATGATACCTGGGAATTGCTAATCTGCACACCTTGCGTATGGACTGCATGTGTAGAACTGGACGTCCCGCTTGCGTGGGCTCAGTGGCATGGTGTTCGGAGTGCATGCTAGCGTGCGTTGGTCAGACCGGAGGGATGGTAACGTCGCGCGTCCGCCCGACTAGATGCGGGAGAGGAGATCATCGAGCCGGGTGAGGATGGCAGGCCAGGAGTACTCGGCCTCGACAAGCCGCCGGCCCGCGGAGCCGATCTCCGCGCATCGAGCGCGGTCCTTCAGGAGGCTCACGACCCCGTCCGCGAACGCCTGAGGGTCGTCGGCGACGACGATGTCCCGCCCGGGATGCACCGAGATACCCTCGCAGCCGACGGAGGTCGAGACGACCGGGATGGCCATCGCCATCGCATCAAGGATCTTCACCCGCATACCACTGCCGATCCGCAGGGGCACGACGAACACCGCCGCTCCGAGGGATGCCTCTCGAATGTCGTCGACATAGCCGGTCACCGTGACGGACGGGTCGGACTCCGGCAGTTGTCGGATGACGGGCGGTGGGTTCGCCCCGACGATGGTAAACCCCGCCTGAGGGACCCGGCGACGGATGTACGGGTAGACCTCGCGGTGGAACCACTGTACCGCGTCGATGTTCGGCGGCCAGGACATCGTGCCGAACGTGAGGATCCGCTGGGAGTCGCGCGATCGGGGTAGAGGCGTGAAGTAGCTCGTATCGACCCCTATCGGGAGCGCGGTGAGCTTCTCGGCCGACACGCCGTGCTCCTGCAGGATCGCGCGGTCGTGCTCGGTGACCGTGACGACCGCACGGGCGGAACGGCACGCGTCGAGCTCGAACCGCCGGAGCTTCGGCCACTCCATAGCGGCGAACCGGCGTCGCAGGGGCGAGGCATCGAACTCCGCGAAGCGCTCGACGATGCGCCATTCGACGTTGTGCTCGTCGAGCAGGATCGGGCACGATACGGACCTGGGCACGTACTGGAGCATCTGCAGGTGATCGACGTAGATGAGATCGGGCTTCCGCCGAAGGTGGTCGAGGACCCGCGACTTCATCTCGGGTCGCCAGTCGCGGCTGATGATGAACGAGCGCCCCGTGATCGTGCTCCTGGCGGCGTGCAGGAGATCGATAAACGCCGATCTGGTCATGGTGCAGGAGTCGATACTGCTGCAGTACTCGCCGAGATGGACGAGCGATTCCACCTCCCGGCTGCCGCGGACGAACAACAGCAGTTCCACCTCGTGCCGAGCGCCGAGGTGTTTCAGGATGTTGTACGTCTTGATCGCCCCGCCGTTTGTCGGGGGGTATGGGCAGATTTGCGTCAGGAAGAGAATGCGCATTCCGTGTCTCAGCCGTCCTCGAGATGTGCCGCCTCCCAGTAGATGCGCATGGTGTCCTGGGCCATGCGCTCCCAGGTGAACTGCTCGACATGATCGAGACCGGCCGACCTCAAGCGGTGGTTCACCTCATCATTCAGGATCGTGCGAATCCCTTGGGCGATGCTCTGCTCGTCACTCGGCTCCACGAAGACCGCGCAGTCGCCGAGCACCTCGCCGAGCGATCCCCGGCGGGACGCGACGACCGGAGTGCCGGATGCCATGGCCTCCAGAGGCGGGAGCCCGAATCCCTCATCGAGCGACGGGAAGACCAACGCGCGGGCATGACGGTAGAGCCACCGTAACTGCTCCACCGGAAGCGGACCGACCGGCAGGATCCGCGGATGGCCGAACTCGCGGATCCTCGACCTGGTCTCGGGAGTCGAGCACACGAGCGCCAGCCTCAGGCCGGGGAACTCGTCAGAGATCAGGCGAAACGCGGCCATCACCCCGGCTTCGTTCTTCCGTCCATCCACGGCGGCGAAGCCGAGAAGGAACCGCTCGTGCGGCTCGATGCCGGGCACCGGATCGACCCGAATGGGATCGCTCGCATCGGATCGCGGACCGATCCCCGGCGCTCCTCTCAGACCGTTGTCCGTGCAGAAGCCCGGGTCGATACCGAGGTAGACCACCCGCATCCTGCTCAGCGGGATGTCGAGCATCACCCGCAGGTCGGCGGCCGCCGCCTTCGAGTCGGTGATAACCAGCGACGCCTTCTCGGCCGACTTCGGGATCACGAGCCTCCAGTATGCGTGGAGCGCCTTGCCCTTGGCCGACAGACCGCCGATCTCCCTTCTGCGCACGGCGATGGCATCGTGGATCGTGACGACCATCGGACGCCTGTACTTGATCGGCGCGGTGTTGCACGGGAAGTGCGCCACGTCGATGCCGTCGGCCATCATCCGCAGGGGGAGGAACACCTGCTCCCTTAGCGGGAACGACCCGCCCACCGGACAGAGCCGAAAGTTCGAGGGCAGGTCGATCGGCACATCGGCGTCCCTGTCCGTGTACAGGATGAAGCGGTGGCCATCCAGGTCGGCGGACGCGCGCGCGAGCGCCGAGACCAGGCTGCTGGTGTATGTCTTGAACCCCCCACGCTGAGGGTGGGTCAGAAATCTGGCGTCGATTCCTATCTTCATGTGATGCTGACCTGCCGTATACGGCATCCGTTGTCGGCTCCACCTATTGTTGGGGAGGGATCTGGAATCCCTTGGTGAGTCACGGAATGCCCACCGGACTGCGGGGCCGGCATTCGACCCTGTCGCATACCGTCCACCTCAACAACTTCCGGTGGAACTGCGCGCGGTCCGCCAGCGACTGATCGGAGCGCCTGACGAGTCCTGCGATGGAGTATGCGGTCCACCGCAGGAGGGCGCTCAGGCCGATGACGGCGCGAAGCGCCGCCGCAGAGATCCGTCCGTAATGCTTCCTCACGAACCGATGCCGGCTGATGTACAGGTGCAGAAGCACGTCCGAGCCGAACTTCGCTGCGCTCTGTCCACCGAGGTGGATGATCTGCGCGCCGGGGTAGTAGTAGACCGACCAGCCGCGCTGCCACATCCTGTAGCACCAGTCGGCCTCCTCGGCGTACATGAAATAGCCCTCGTCCATGAGGCCGACCTCCTGGATCGCCTGACGGCGGACCATGAGGCAGCTTCCCCCGGCGAAATCGACCTCCCGGACATCATCGAAGTCCCACCACGACATCGAGTAGCAGCCGAACAGCTTCGACCTTCGGAACAGCTTGCTCAGATACAGGGCGTCGAACAACTCCGTCATCGGGCTCGGGAACCGGCTGCACGAGCGCTGGAGCGTGCCGTCGCAGTTGAGCAGCTTGCAGCCGACGATCCCGGCCTCCGCGTGCGTCTCCATGAACCAGAGCATGCCCTGGAGCGCGCCTTCGAGCACGATGGTGTCCGTGTTCAGCAACAGGAAGTACGGAGCGGTGCTGTGCTTGAACGCGATGTTCACCCCCGCTGCGAAGCCCATGTTGACCTTGTTGCGCACCAGTATCACGTCGGGATGCTTCTCCGCCAGCAGATCGGGGCTGCCGTCCTCGCTCGCGTTGTCCACCACGATTATCTCCAAACGGAGATCGCCCGCGGTCCGGTAGATCGAGTCGAGGCACTGATCCAGAAGCTCCTTCGTGTTCCAGTTGACGATGGCGATAGAGATGTCTTTCACGTAGCTGACTCGGATTCCCCCTCCGGCAGATCGGACGCCGCCACCGCCGCTCCCATGATCAGCCAGGTGTAGACGGTCGTGCCGAACGTAACGATACCGTTATTACCCCTGCTCGGGAAGAGATAATCGCCGAACAGACTGGCCACCGCCAGAGCGGAGACCATCGCCGTCGCGGACACCGCCAACCACCTGTGCTCGGGAGCGCACCTGCGATACGCCCTCACACCCGTCACTATCGCGGCGGCGATCACCCACAGAAACGCGAGCAGACCGACCACGCCCAACTCGGCGAGCATCTGGGCGTAGTTGCTGTGCGCCGTGGTGTACGTAGTGCTGCCGAACCAGATCGTGTTGTGCCAGTATACGTAGGGGTGGTAGTTCCCGGGTCCGACTCCGAGCACCGGATTGACGTCCATCACCATCAGGGCAGCATCGCGCCAGATCGTGAAGCGGTCGAAATCGCCGCCGAACACCGATTCCTCGTGGATCGAGCTGTAGACTCCCGGGTAGACGAACAGCATGAACAGCAGGCAGACGGTGAGCCCGATGGCGAGCGGCTTGGAGCGGAACCAGCTCACCACGAGCACGACTCCCATGCACGCTATCCAGCCCGAGACCCAGGCCAGGTCGATCAGCACGCCGACTATCAACATCGCCAGGAGGATCGACAGCCCCACGATCTGCTTCGTATCGAGCTTCGAGAAGAGCAGCCGCGAGTAGACGAATGCGATGGCGGCGGCCATGAGGAAACTCCCCCACATGAAAGGAAACGCCAGGGGCGCGAAGCGGGTGATCTGGTAGGCCGCGATGATCGATCCCATGAGAACGACGGGCAGGTATATGCGGTTGATCCAACGCTTGCTGTCGAGGACGCTCGCCGTCAGGAAGAACGCCCAGATCGAGAACGTCAGCAGGCCGACTTCGGCGATCTGGGTGATCCACATCTGGTGGAAGAGCAGTTCGCGCGTGCCCCGCAGGATGTTGTTCATCAGCAGGGAGATGAAGGCCACCACCCACAGGACCACCATAGGCAGATTGAGCGCCGACTTGCGTATCCTGATGCCGCCCGTGAACGCGCCTCGGCCGATCCAGAGCATCACCAGGAACCCAAGCAGCAGTTCGGAAGGCATCAGTCCCTGGCTGTAGGAACTGTTCGGGCTCTGAACCCCGGGTGATTCGCCGAGCGCGAAAGCCGAGATGTAGAACAAGAGGATCAGCCCGAACTGCAGGTTGCGGACGAGCGCAAGGCCGAGGATCACGGCCACCATCACGGCCAGCGCGAAGTAGGTCGGCAGCTTGACCACTAGCAGGCCGATGCCGATCCCGCCCGCAAGGACCACGAACGGCGCCGCCCAGGTGAACGACAACTCATCTGCGCCGGCTTCTTCGAGATGGTATATGTTGTCGCTGCTGTCCATGTGCATGGTAGAGTCCTGTTGCTCCTGGGAAACCTCGCACCGTCAGCCCTGATTGGTCCCGACCGTCCTTCGATACGCTTCGCTACTCAGGACTGGCGGGTTCTATGTCCCCGGGAAAACCCACACCGCTAGCACTAATCCTGAACTTCTAGTTCGCTGAGTAGCAGGTTCCTCTGTCCCGGCAGACCCACCCCGTCAGCCCTGAGTAGTCCTGAACTCCGAGTTCACTTCGATGCGCGTTGCTACTCAGCATGGTCGGAGTTCAGGGCGTATCGAAGGGCGGCCTTGCTCCACCAGACCCCTGGCTAGACCCGACCGTCCTTCGATACGCTTCGCTACTCAGGACTAGCGGTTCCTATGTCCCGGCAAACAACCACCGCCAGCCCTGACAGGGCTAGCGAGGTGTCTACCCGAAACAACTGCGCTTCCCGCGCAGTAACATGCTCAGAGTGACACCGTGCGCAACCCACCTAACCGCATACCAAGCGTTCGAATTCCGCTGCGATCGCCGGCCATTGGAAACGCTCGCGGACCAACTCGCGTGCGTTCCGGCCGATCTCCTCCGCGGTCGCCGGGTCGCGCAGGATGCGGATGACGGCGCCGGCCATCTCTTCCGGGGTGTCCGCGAGCAGGATGTCCCTGCCGTCGGTCACCGGGATGCCCTCCGCGCCCATCCGGGTAGTCACGACCGGCGTCCCGAGCCCCATCGCCTCCAGGATCTTGAGCCGCGTGCCGCCTCCAAGGCGCATCGGCGCGACCATGACGGATGCCGATGCGATGCACGGCCGGACGTCGTCAACGTAGCCTGTCAGCTCTACCGCGCTGTCCAACGACGCGAACGCCTCCCTGTCCGCATCCGACACCCTGCCGGTGATCCGCAGCTTCGCTCGGGGCACATGTCGGCGCACGAGAGGAAGGATATCGCGACAGAGACACTCCGCCGCATCGCGGTTCGGGCCGTAGCTCAGCGCGCCGGTGAAGATCAGCAGATCACTCTCCCTGGCAGTCCCGTGGTACTCGAGCAGCGCCGGGTCGATCCCGTTGGGGATCACGGCCGAGATCGGCTTGCCGCCGCGGAGGAGCGCCCGAAAAAGATCCTGCTCCTGCTCTGAGACGACCGACACCGCATCGAAGCGGGACGCCAGCATACGCTCATAGCTCTCTGCCTTTACCCATGTCGGCAGATACCGCAACCGCGTCAGGAGCGATCTCTCCTCACGCGATCGCCTCTTGATCACCTGACTCTCGACATTGTGCTCGTCGAGGATCTTGCGGGCGAACGTGCGAAGGGGGGCGACGTACGGAGCCGCTCCCAGGGTGACCGCTATGATCGCATCGTACTGCTCTCCCCACGACCATTCCCGCAGCTCGGCATCCAGTCCGGGGCTGTGATGCGCCTGGAAGTAGCGCGGTACGGGCGAGAAGAATGCCGCGATACCTCCGAGTCCGGATGGTCGGAATTCCGGCTCGCGGTAGGTGTTGACCCTCCTGCAGAACGCCCGTACCCGGTCGAGGTGGATCAGGTCGTCATCCGATTGGCGCATTGCCAGCAGATCGAGCCGGTGCCTCTCGCCGAGATGCCGCAGCAGATGATAGGCCCTCATCTTCGAGCCGTTGTCGGGCGGATATGGAAACCAGGTGGAGACGGCGAGAATCTTCATGATCAGCAAGCGCCCAGGCGACCGAAGCGGCCGAAATAGAAGTCGAGCAGGCCGAGCAGCATCAGGCGGCTCCTGCGGAGTCGTCCCCTGGCCGCATGGGCCGCCGCGCTCCTCAGGAGATCCATAACCGCGATGCGGGCGATCCGTTTCCGCGGAGTCCCAACGGACTCGAGAAAGAGCAGACGGTTCCGCGAAAAGTAGTATGGCGAATCGTTGCGCGACTCGTCGCCCAACTCGACCTTGTGCCAGACCTCGCTCGGCGGAGAGTACATGATCTTGTAGCCCGCCTGACGGATGCGCCGACACCATTCCGCCTCCTCGTAGTACATGAAGTAGCGGGAGTCCATGAGGCCCGCCTTGCGGATCGCCTCGGTCCTCACGAGCATCGCGCAGCCGACGGCGTAGTCGATCTCCGACGCGGCCTCCGCCTGACCCACATTCCTCTCGCCGTAGTGCCTCTGAGTGGCGACGCCCGTCTCATCGTCGAGCATGCCGCCGGTAGACCAGATGATGTCCGGCTTCGAATAGAGCATCACCCTCGGCGAGAGCACGCCGGCGTCCGGGTGGCCGTGAGCGCCGGCGACCAGCCATTCCACGGCATCGTGCGACACGATGACGTCGTTGTTCACCAGGAACACGAGATCGATCCCGTCGGCCATCACGGACGCCAGCCCGAGGTTGTTTCCCTGGGCGAATCCGAGGTTCTCCGGCGAGCGGATCAGCCGCACGGCCGGGTACCGCTCGGCGATGGCGTCGGCGGAGCCGTCGGTCGAGCCGTTATCGACCACGTATACCACGAGCGCCGGATACGTCGATCCCAGGAGGGAGTCGATGCACTCCAGCGTGTCCTGTTTTCGGTTCCAATTAACTACGAGCGCGCCGACACGGGGGAGCCGGCGCGTAGTGTGATCAACCATTTCCTGTCAAAGTCCTGTGTCGCGAGTCATTCGGCCACTCCGGCCTCGACGGGCGCGGACCGCCCGGACATGAGCGTCTGCAGAGTGCTCCGCCCGAGCCCGTTCGCATAGATCCTGTAGAACGTATACCAGCAAGCGGGAATCAGTAAACCCGCGATGGCTGCACCCATCGCAGGGATGGATGAGAACCCGAGGCTGACTGCCGCCATCGGGACCAGCGATGCCGCGTAGACGACGGAGATCTGCCGGGCAAGCAGCAGGAAGTCCGGCCGAAGGATGCGGTAGACGCTGACGATGACCGGCACGGCCCCGAATATGAGGTAAGTCGCGGCGACCATGCCGAGCGTCCCGTACCGCAACGTCAGGACGTAGCCGAACACCATCATGCTCACCGCGCCGATCACCATCGACGACGTGAGGACGCTGTCCTTCTTCCGCGCCCTCACGACCTCATAGCCGAAGGTGCAGAACGGATTGACGAGTCCGGCGACGCTGAGCGCCCGGACGAGCACGGCGGCCTGCATCCACTTGTGGCCCAGCACCGCCGGCACGACGACGGAGGCGTTGAACAGCAGGTAGAAGTAGATCGGGGCCTCGATGGCATACACCGCGAGAGTCGCCTGACGATACGCCCGACCCATGGCCGCCGTATCGTCCCTGTACTCGCAGAGGATCGGATATATGACACGGTACACCGCCGTCTCGACCACCTTCGAGACCAGGACCACCAGCGTTGCGGCCATCGTGTAGTAGCCGAGCTGCCTGTCATCGACCAGGGTGCCGAGGATAGCGACGTGTCCCTGTTGCAGAGCGAATCCCATCAGGGCGATGAGGAAGAGGTACTTGCCTCCGAGCACAAGGGATACGGAGTGCCGGAGCGTGAGCTCGACCGGCATCCTCCCCGCAGCGGCGCGCCAGATCATGATGGCGAAGACCGCCTCGCCCGCCACGGTTCCCCAGACCAGCGCCCAGACGCCGTAGTGATAGTATGCAAGTCCGATGCTGACCACGCCGGTGACTAGAAGCCTCGTCAACTCCGGCAGGAGCGACCGCTGGATGAGCAGTTCGCGGTCGAGGTATAGAGTGGGCACGGACGAGAGCGCCTTGATGATGATGACTACCGCCATCGCGCGCATCACCGGTGGGAATGCCGCGTCCCAGGCGTGGAACCTCCCGACGAAGACCTCGATCAGCCCTACCAGGACAAGCGCGATGGTGAAGCGAAGCGCCAGCAGGTTGCCGTACGGACGGTGGCGCTCGCGGATGATGTGCTGGGAGACGCCGAGGTCCACCAGGACGTCGCCGGCGAGTAGGACGAGCAGGGCCTTGGCGTAGAGCCCGAGGTCATCGGGCGCGATCAGGTGCGCGAGGACGATCTTCGTCACCAGGCTGGTAGCCGTGGTTGCGAACTGCGAGGCGTACGAACTCAGCAGCGACAATGTGGCTCTTCGTTTTATGCTATCCATACCGGATGAACGGGTTGATCGCGAATAGGACCAGGTCACGGTACCGCCGGCCGCGCTACTTCAGGTGCTCTTTGATCACGTATGTCGGCTTGCCCTGGCCTTCGTGATATATGCGCACCATCATCTCGCCGAGTAGGCCCATCGTCACGAACTGCACGCCGACAAGTATCAGGAGGATCGCAAGGAAGAGCATCGGGCGGTCGGAGAGGCCCTGCCCGAAGACCAGTTTCTGCACGGACAGCCATGCCGCCAGGAGAAAGCCGCTCAGCCCCGAGACGAAGCCGAATGTGCCGAACATCCGCAGCGGCTTCGTTGCATAACTGAGCAGGAACTTCACCGTGATCAGATCGAGGGCGACGCGCAGAGTCCGGGAGAGACCGTACTTGGATGTGCCATGCACTCGCGGATGGTGGTTCACCTGGATCTCGGCCACATCCGTGCCCATCCAGCTCGCCATCGCGGGGATGAATCGGTGCATCTCGCCGTAGAGATCGATGTTCTGTGCGACCTCGCGGCGGTAGGCCTTGAGCGTGCAGCCGTAGTCGTGCAGCCGGACCCCGGTGATCCTGGATATCAGCCAGTTCGCGCATATCGACGGCACCCTGCGCGTGAGGAACTTGTCCTTGCGCCGAACACGCCAGCCGCTCACGACGTCGTAGCCCTCCTCGATCTTGTCGAGGAGCATCGGGATGTCGTTCGGGTCGTTCTGCAGATCGCCGTCGAGCGTGACGATGACGTCGCCGCGCGCGTGCGCGAATCCGGCGGCAAGCGCGGCGGTCTGGCCGAAGTTGCGCCGGAAGCGGATCACCTGGCACATCGGATCGGCATCGTGGACGGACTGAAGGGCCTTGAAGGTGCCGTCCGAGCTGCCATCGTCGATGAAGATGATCTCACAGCTCTTGTTGAGATGCCGAAGCACCGGTCTCAGGGCGGCGTAGAGCGGAAGGATATTCGGCTCTTCGTTGTAGACGGGTATGATCACGGAGAACTCGACGGTCTCCGGGTCGGGCGATGCATACGGCGAGTCCTCGGTTCTCGGGAGCGCAGTGGCCAAGTGGACCTCCTCAGCGAGTCGGCGCCGAGTCGTGCCGGCTGCCTTCTACTTATGCTTCCTGCAATCAATCGTGTGTAGACAATGGGCACACACAGCCACTCTTACCCGCGCGCTTCCGAGTTCAAAACGCCGATGCCGATCACTCCTTGGCGGAACCGGGGAGAAAGACACTCCGCAGTTCGGCCCACTCTCCGGGGCTGAACGGTCGCATCGCCGACATGCCGGCGACATAGAGGGCGGCGAATAGCGCCGCGGACGACAGCGGGGAGAGACCGAGCGCCCGCACTGCCAGCAGCGATACCACGCACGCAAGGACCGGCTTCCAGACGTGCAGATGAAGCCGGATGGAGAAGAGTTGCCTGCTCGCGGCGAGCAGGAGCATCATCAACACGCACGCCTCGCTAACGGCAACGCACGCCGCGGCTCCCACAATCCCGAATCGAGCCGCGAGCAGGAGGTTGGAACAGGTCATCACCGCCAGGCCTGCGGCGGCGACGCGCACGACTACCGCCTGCTGATCGGCGGAGATCAGGATCGTGTTGAGCATGACATTGGTGAACATGAGCACCGTGGCGCCGAGCAGTATGTGCAGAGGAGTCACGGCGGGCAGGTAGTCCGTACCGAAGAGCAGTCTGATCACCCACGGGGCCATGTAGCCCGACACTATGACGATCGGGAACGAGATCATGGACAGGTACCTCACCGTTCGAACCGACAGGCCCGCGTGGAGCCCCCGGTCAGTCACGAACAGCCGTGAGAGCCTCGGAAGAACGGCGGCCGCGACGAACGCGGGGAACATCGTCAGGCCCTCGTATATCTTGTAGCCCGCGTTGTACCATCCGACTTCCTCCGACGACCTCACGGCCCCCAGAATGACCGTGCCGATGAAGACGTAGAGTACCGTGATCAGCGAGTACGACGCGAACGGGAGAGCATCCCTTTGCATGCGCCGGACCAGCGCCCAGTCGGCGGCAAGACGTACCTTCGCGATCCTGCTGTTGACCAGCCAGAACGAGATGGCCAGATCCGGGACTCGCGCAAGCACGAACACGATGCAGAATGGGATCAGACCGCCGACGGTATAGAGGACTGCTATACCCAGACCGAGCACCAGCGCCCTCTCGATGTAGGTCGTCAGGAGCATCAGGTCAAAGCGCTCGTGGGACTGGAAGAATGCCTGAGACGTCGACTTGAACGACCGCAGCACGATCCCGACGCCGAGGATGAACGCGGCGATCCTGGCTTGTGAGTCCCGCTGCAGCAGCCAGACCGTCAGCACCAGGAGCCCCATCGCCGCCAGGGAAAGCAGGATCTTCCAGGAGAGTATGCTGGGAAGATATCGAGCGGCGAGCCCTCTGTCGCGCGCGACGTTCCTGGCCACCAGCGTGTTCAGGCCGAGATCGACCAGCATCTCGAAGATCGAGGCTATCGCAAGCGCAAAGCTGAACTCGCCGAACGCCCTGTCGCCCAGCACGTTTGCCGCGAGCACGACAAGCACCACCAGCAGCGCGTTGCTTGCCGCCGACAGCCCCGAGTACAGCGTGTTCCGGCCGAGCGATCGCAGGTTTTCCAAAGAACGACCTCAGTGCGTGAGATACGGCGAGCCCTGTCGGACCCGCCGAGCCAGCTTCCCGAGGAGCAGGCGCATCATCGGCGCCCTGCCCTTCCCCGGAAGGCGAAAGAAGAAATCGCCGCCGATCCTGGCCGCGTGGAACGGCTCCGAGCAACTCCGGTTGTAGTACCGGCCATCGACCTTGCCCATGAAGCCCGCGCGATACCCGACCTCCTGAGCCGTCTTGAGCGCGGTCCGGCCGGCGACGTGCCATGGATAGCAGATGTGACAGACCTCCTTACCGGGCAGGTGCTCCTCGATGAGCCGTCTGGAGCCGAACAACTCCGTCCAGACGGCGGATGAGTGCTCGACTTGGCTCTCGACGTGCAGGTCGTCGGCTTTGATGACGTGCCTCTGCGCGACCTCCCACAGCTTCGAACGCCAATCGGGCGCGTCGAAGAAGCCGTCCCCATGCGCCTCCACAACCGAGACGCACTCCTCGCGGATACGCGCCGGAGGAGTGACTTGCCGCACGTCGGAGAGCCGGGGAGCGGATTCGTACAACGGCTCCCCGAGACGCGCCCGGTGCGGGAGTTCCAGGAGGTTGCAGGACCGCAGCATTCCGGGATTGACGAAGTCCACTATCCTGGGCGACCGGGCTATGAGCGAGTGGCTGTACGAGTGCGACTGGAAGTCTACGAGGCCGCTCTCGTGCATCTCGGCAATCTCCTCCCACGTCAGCAACGGATGCTCAGACGAGTCCCGGCCAAAGACGTCCTGCGGAGCGCACTTGCCGTCCTCCAAGTCCGGGAGGTTCGGCAGATATTCCCTGCGCCGCTCGATGCGCCCGGGTATCAGGAAAACCACGATCTTGAGCCCGTACTTCCTCAGGATGGGATAGCCGATCGACCAGAGCGAGCCCCACCCGTCGTCGAATGTGAGCACGACCGCTCTCGGCGGCGGAGTCATCTCCCCGCGCATGACGGACAAGTACTCGTCCGCGGTGAGCGTGGCATAGCCGTTCTCCGCCAGGAATGCGAGACGCGGCTCGAACAGATCAGGCTCGGCGGAGTGGAAGCAAAACACGGGTATCTGCCCCGGCCGGATACCCACGCCGTAGACGAACGAAGGATAGCGCCCTCCTGCGAGATCGAGGGCGGTTGAGCTTATCTCAGCCAGGTTCTTGGCGATTCGTCCGGTCATATCTACTCATCAGGCGCATTGCAGATCGAGCTGAACAACTCTTTGTGCTGCTCCGCCACCACACGGATCGAGAAGCGCCGCCGCACCGATTCCCGGGCCTCATGCGCCAGCCTTCCCCGAAGGTCGGGCTGCTCGATCAGCGCCATGATCGACCATGCGAGCGCATCGGCCTCGCCCGGATCGACCAGCACGCCGTTGTTGAGGTGGTCCACTATCCCAGGGATGCCCCCTACATGCGAGGCAATCGACGGCAGCCCGCACGACATCGCCTCGACCAGCGCGATGCCGAACGCCTCGTTCTCGGTCGGAAAGACGAACAGGTCGGATGCCTGCAGGTATTCATGCACGCAGTCCACGTACCCGGTGAATGTGACCGTCGGTTCGAGGTTCAGCGACCGCACCGCATGACGGAGTTGGGGCTCGCACGACAGCGACTGGTTGCCTCCCGAGCCGACGAGCACGAGATGGGCATCTTTCGTGTTCCGAACGACGGTGTGCCATGCCCTGATGAGGTTTTCGAGGCCCTTTCCCCGGTTCAGCTTGCCGCTGTACGCCGCGATGACTCCGCTCGGCAGGCCGAGCTTGCGCCTCAAGTCGCGCTTCTCGGCAAGGGTGGCCGGCCGAAAGATCTCCGGATCGATGCCGTTCGGGATCGGGTGGATCTTCTCCGAAGGCACTCCATGCCGGAGGAACTCCTCTACGATCGGCTCGCTGATACCGACGAACCCGTCGGCTCGTCTCAGTATCGAATTGCGAGCGGTGATCGCGGTGGCGTATGACCGCGACACCACGGCAGGCAGGCGGCTGTAGGCCATGGCGTACTTGCCGGACAGCTCCCCGAGCACCTCCGCGCGCAGCACGCACCTCTTCCGCAGCGTACTCGCCGCCAGCACCGTCGGCGCTCCCAGCACCCTGAAGCCGCAGACGTAGATCAGGTCGTACTCATCTCTGAACTGCGCCAGCGCGCGAAGCACATACGGCACCATCGCATACTTGCCCCAGCGCTTCATGCGGGTGGGCGAGACGCGATAGATCGGCGTGATGCCGACGCGATCGCGGACAGGAAGATAGGGAAAGCTCCGGCGGGTAATGACGAAGGTCGGCATGCCGAGCGCGTTCAGCTCCGCCGAAAGTAGTCTGGCATGTGTCTCTCCTCCGCCCACCACAGGGTGAAAGGTCTCCGTCAGGAGGCATATCCGTGGCATGCCGCGTTCCCCGCACGTCCGGTAGGAGAAGCAGGGATATCCTCTATCCTCCGTTCCCTATCTCCTCATAGAGCGCTTCGAGGCTCCGAACCGTTCTGCTGATGTCGTAATCCCTGCTCGACTTCTTGGCTCCTGCCGCGAGCCGGGATGCCAGGTCGCGGTCCCTGAGGAGACGAACGACCGCATCGGCCAGCGCGTGGGGCTGCGCGGGCGGCACTATCAGGGCGCTCCTGCCGTCCTCCAGCACCTCGCCCAGGCCGTCCACGTCGGTCGAGACGATCGTGCGGCCCATCGCCAACGCCTCGAATACGGTGAGCGGAGTGCCCTCCCATAGCGACGGGAACGCCTGGATGTCCATCATCGTCTGGACCACCGGCACGTCGTCCCTGTGACCGGCGAACACGACCTTGTCGCCGATACCGAGCGACTGCGCCTCCGACTTCAGCTCGTCGAGCTTCGGTCCGTCGCCGACGATGAGGAATCGGGCCTCAGGCGCCTCCTTCAGCACCCACGACGCGGCCTGAATCAGGTAGGTGATTCCCTTCTGCACATCTGCCCGGCCCACGGCGCCGATCACCGGGCTCTCCGGGGGTATACCCAGACGCGCCTTCTCGTCCGACACGACCTGCGCGTCCGCGGGATGGAACTCGTCCAGAGGTACCCCGAGGTAGATCAGCCTGATCTTCGACGCCGGCATTGAGCGGTTGGCGACCATGAACCTGCGCACCGATTCCGCCACCGTGAGCCCCGTGTGCGTACACGGCGCCAGGAGCCGATCGGCGAGGCGCTGGCTGAGCGGGAACTTCGGATCGACGCCGTGCTCATGCACGATCGTCGGGACGCTGGTCATCCATCCCGCAAGCCGTCCGAAGTTGGCGGCTATCCAGCCGTGCAGGTGCAGGATATCAGGCCGCTCGGTCCGGATGACGTCCAGGAAGCTCGACAGGATGCCGGGCCTGAGCTTGGACCGGTGCAGATACTTCAGGCTTACTCCCCGCTCCTCCAGCGCCCGACTCGAGGGATCGGGCTCCTTCAGAGCGTAGAGCCGCACATCAAACCGTGTCGCGTCGTGCCTCGGGAGGACGAATGCGAAGAACCGTGATACGCCGTGAGTGGTCGAGCCCCTCACGCCGAACTTGTCGCAGATATGGATGACTTTGATCATAGCTTGCCGGATCGCAGACCGCAGTGGTCAGACTACCTCCGCATCTTGAGAATACGAGCGGGCACACCCACCGCGATCGCAAACTTCGGGATGCTCTTCGTGACGACGGAGCCGGCTCCGATGATGGAATCCCGGCCGATGGTCACCCCATCGATGACGGTGACATTCGCGCCCAGCCAGCAGTTGTCTTCGATCACGATGCCGCCTCTGTGCTCCATCGGCTGCCGGACCACCGGGATATCGGTCCGCTCGAAACTGTGATTCCCGCCGGCGATCAGGTAGCACATGCCGGCGATCAGGACGTTCTTCCCCAGGACGAGCTTCGACTCCGAGATCAGCATGCAGTTTCCGCTGATGTTCGTGTTGTCGCCGACCTCGATCGTGCCGCCTTTGCAGCTCAGACTGGTGCCGCGGCCGATCATGACTCCCGACCCGAGGCTGATGCCGACCTCGCAGTCGCCCTTGGCGTCGAGCACGCAGTGATCGTCGAGGATCGTCCCGTCGCCGATGGTGATCCGGTGCGGATGGCGAAAGACCAGGTCGCGGCCGAAGATGATGCCTCTTCCGGCGCGGCCAAGCATCCGGGGCAGGACCTTCTTTCGGATCAGGTAGCCGAGCGCTCCCGGCGCGGGGGACGCCAGGCCGAACGCGAGCTCGTATCCGATCAGCGAGGCGATGCCCCGCTTGCCGACGGCGGTGTCGCAGTACTTGGCGAACGCCGATGTCGTTTCGTCGGTCAGCCGTGCGTGAAACTCCGTGCGCTCGCGTTCCCCGGAATCGCCGCTCATAGGTATCCCTGCTCTCTGTACCAGGCGGCGGTGCGCGCCACCCCTTCCGGCACATCGACCTTCGGCGCGTAGCCCAACTCGCGCCGGGCACGAGTGATATCGAACGCCCGGTCCTTGATGAAGAAGTCCACCCTCCGTCTGTACAACGGCGGCTCGATCTTCAGCAACCGGCAGATGTCCTCGCACACGCCGCTGATCATCCGGACCGGCTTCACGGGAATGTGCAGCTTCGGGACGGGCGCGCCGACTTCCTCAGCGATAGTACGCACCAACTCGTTCAGCGTTATATACCTGTCACCAGCAGTGATGTAAACTCTCCCCACCGATTCAGGGCTGTCAGCCGCCAGACGGAATGCGTCCACGAGATCGTCGATGTAGACGAGGTGTATGGTGGTCTCACCGCTGCCCAGCATGACGAACCGCCGCCGCGCGACCGAGCGAAAGAGCTTCAGCCACCTGGTGTCGCCGGGGCCGTAGATACCCGCCGGGCGCACGACTGTGACCGGGAGGCCCATCTCCCGGTAGTAGTGAAGCGCCGCCTTCTCTCCCTCGCACTTGGTGATCTGGTAGATGTCGCCCGGATGGTAGGGACGGTCCTCATCGGCCGGCGGGTTGCTGATGTGGCCGAGCACTCCCACCGTGCTGCAGTGGACGAACCGCCTGACCCCGCTTCGGTGCGCGGCATCGAGCAGGTTCACCGTGCCGGTGGTGTTCGTCTCCCAGTAGGCGCTGTCCGGCAGACCGGCTTTCCGGAACAGAGCAGCGACGTGATAGACGACATCGACGCCGTTCGTCGCCTCCCAAACGGCTGCCTGGTTCGTCAGGTCGCCGGTGACGACGTGAGCGCCGGCGAGTTCGAGCTGGGAGGCGCTGCTCGTCGATCGAACGAGGAGCCGTACCTCGTGACCCTCGTCGAGGAGCCGCTTTGCCAGATGTGAGCCGGTGAAACCCGTTGCGCCGGTGACCAGCGCTCGTGCCATGTCATCACCTCGCAATCCTTCTCAACACGTGGCCGAGAGTGCGCCGGTCGAGCAGCCTGTGGACCCTGAAGTGTCTCAGGTCGTGCATCAGGAGGCTGAGCGGCGCGATGCAGTCGAACCAGCAGATGGGATGCTGGTTGGCCTTGATCCTGCGGCGAATCTCGCTCGCCTGATCCGATGACCATATCTCAGGAAACGGTTTCCGGCGTATATTGCCCATCGATGCAAATGCGACCGGGCATGGATAGACCTCACCGTCGGGGTGAACGAGCGCGGTCGAGTATCCGGCCACGCAGCGGTATTTGTACAGATCGTTCGGCCGGTCGAGATAGGTGCTGAAGTTGTCCAGGTACTCGCGCGAGTGAGGGATCAGCCCGCCGGAATCCGTGGTGACCTTCCGCAGGCGCGCGGAGAAGCCGTCGGTATCGGAGCCGGACATGCTCGTCTCGGCCTCGGGCGAGTACTTGTCGACGTCGTTGATCACCGACATCGTCATGCCGTCCACCCCGTGCTCGCGCGCAAGGCCCACGATCTCATCGAGGCGATCGACGTTGCCGCGGGTGACGGTCGTGTTGATGAACACTTTGGTCGAACGGCTCGGACGCTGCTCGATCAGGTTGTCGATGGCGCGGATGGCGGAGTCGAACGCGTGGGGAGCGCCTCGGAGCGCGTTGTGCGTCTCGGCATCGGGGCCGTCCAGCGAGATGAAGAACGTGCCGATCCCCGCCTGACAGGCCCTTCTTGCCTTCTCCGCGACGATCAGGCGCGTACCGTTCGTATTCACTCCTACGGTGAGCCCCTGATCGCGGGCGTGCGACGCCAGATCGAGCAGATCGGCGCGCAGGAACGGCTCCCCGCCGGAGAGCGACAGGTGGAGCGTGCCGATGCGCGCCAGGTCCGAGACCAGCTTCATCGCCTCATCGGTATCGAGGTCGGCATGCTCCTTGGTCTGCCAGAGGTGACAGTGCCTGCATCTCAGGTTGCAGCGGTAGGTGACGTCCCAGGCCACCTTCGCCGGACCGGTCCTCGGTTCCACAGCCCCGGCCGCGAAGGCGACGAGGTTCACGGCATGTCTAAGTTTGCCCAAGATAGTCTCCCAGTCGTACCAAAGCGTCCCAGACCCGGACGCGCTCGGTATCAATGCGGCAGGAGCTTGCTCAGCCAGCCGTAGTTCAGCACGCTCTCGCTGATGAACCTGCCGAGATAGTCCGTCGGTATGCCGGCAACGGTCGTTCGGATGATCCGATCGCAGGTCGCGCAGGGGATCCGGTCTTCCCCTACCCCCTTCTCAGCGAGAAGGGGAGCAGCCATCCGACGTCGGAGTTCCCTCATGCGCTCGCCGTTCCAGAGTTCCGCGATGCTCGACTCCTTGAGACTGCCGAGCGACAGCGCGCCGTAGAAGTCCTGGCAGCACGGCATCACGCTCCCGTCCCAGAAGACGGCGAGCGCGTGCCAGAGCAGCGGGCACGGGATGCGATGCGCTTTGAGCAGCCCGGACTGCTCTTTACCCACATCGACCCCACCACCCCAGTTGTGTGGGGTCCGAATTACGAACTTGTCCAGCGGGAGCCCATCGAACCGGCGCAGGAACTCGCCACGCTTCCGCATTATAACCGCCGGCGGATCATCGCCGATCTCCATCAACTCGAGCACGACGAAGGGCTTTCGGCGGGACTCGGTCTTCTTGACCTTGAGGAAGCTGATGATGTTGTCGAGCGTCTTCTCGAAGCAGGCATTGACGCGGTTCGCCTCGTACATGCGCTTGTCGTAGCCGTCGAACGAGAACGACAGGATGTCGAGCCCCGAGTCGAGCAGTTCGAGCGACTTCTCGCGGTCGAGGACGGTGCCGTTCGTGTGGATGCGCGTCTGCAGCCCGGCGGATGAGGCGTACCGGATCATCGAGCCGATCTCCGGATGGAGCAGAGACTCGCCGCGGTGGAACAGGTTGACCTGGTGGACTGCATGATCCGGGCCGGAGATCTGATCGATAAGGTCGCGGAAGAGGTCCATATCCATGTACCCCTTCTGATCGCGGCCGAGCTTGCGGTTCAGGCAGAATCCGCATCGGAGGTTGCAATGACTGGTCGGCTCGACCCAGATCCTGGTGGGCGAGTGCGAGCAGACTTCGTCGGTCCGTCGGTAAGCGCGATATGTGGTTGCGAGTCGCATGATGCGCTGCAGTTTGTTCATGGGAGAACAGTCGTCAATTGTCAGAGCTTATTTCAAGAGTGTTGTCGGTCGGGATCGGCGCCGGTCACCGGCGGCGGCGTTCGATGACGGCATAGGCGTCGAGCACCTGCTGCCGGTGAAGGTCCCAAGTCAGCGATGAGACGATCTCCTTTGCTCTCTCTGCTCTGCGGTTAGCTTCCTCGCGATCCGTCAGCGCCCTGAGAATCCCCTCCGCGAGGCCCTCCGGCGTCGTCGGCGTCAGAAATCCGGCGTCCGGGCTCAGGATCGCCGTGTGCGCCGGGATGTCGGTGGCGACGGTCGGCGTCCCCGACTTCATGTACGTAGCCACCTTGGCCGGCGGGTTCATGCCCCGACTGCGCGGCGAGACCAGGACATCGGCGGCCGCAAGGAAATGCGGAATCTCCTCCGGCGGTCTCTTACCCACAAAGTGCACATGCCCACTCACACCCTCTATCTCGACGAGCCGCCGCATCCGGGCGATTTCCTTGTCATCGCCGCCGACCATCACGAGCGCGGCGTCCGGCTTCCGCTCGATCACGCGCCTCATGGCGCTGATAAGCAGGTCGAGTCCCTGGTAGCGCGCGAACGAGCCCGCGTAGAGGATCAGGCACTCCCCGCACTCGCACTGGGGCGCGAGGAAGCCGTGTATGCGCTCCGCATCGGGCTCGACGTCCGCCGTGAGCGGCACGTCCGGTATGACCGCCACGTGCGCGCGAGGGTTGATCTCCCGTGCGATCTGCGCCATGTGCTCGGAGATCGTGATGACCACCGATGCCGACCGGATCGCCCATCGCTCGACGGACCGGCACAACCGCTGTATCCCCGGGATGGACCTCAGACGGCTCTGGGCGATCTCGTAGCTGAGCACGGAATCCATGTCGTAGATGAGCGGGATCCCGAGGCGCTTGGCGATCACTCCGCCGATGATCGCTCCCTCCTCTACGCCGTGGATGCAGTCGTATCCGCGATCCCAGGCCAGCCGGAACGCACGGTCCATCAGGCCGGCGTCGAGGAGCAGTTTCGCCATCGAGAAACCGATTCCGACGGACCGCACTAGCGGCGGGCGGCGGCACCGGTACACGGTTACGCCCGGATAGTCATCGGCCGTACCCAGAGGGTAGGTGATGACATCCACCTCGTGGCCCGCATCCGCGAGGATCCGGGTGAGCCGCAGGTTTTCCATGGGAGTCGCACGGATATCCACGAAAGGCTGGGGCGCGATAAGGGCGACCTTCAAATTCTTTCACGACCTCCCTTTACAACCTCGCTCACGCGTGATAAACTATGGACTGACGAGACGGCTTCGTCAGGCAGGGTAGTTTTTTCTGCTCCCACCCGACCGCCGGAATGGCGGGCACCAACGCTGTCTGCCACGACAGCGAACCTCACAAATCAGATGATCACGGGGTAGCTCTGTCCTCGTTACCTTTACAGAAGGAGCGCGTGTTCCCAGTGAAAGTCGTCGAGATCCTCTTCTACGACAGAAACAGGGTAAAGCTTGTAGTTGAGATGTCGGATCCGACAAGGTATTCGACAGAACACGCGCCGCATATCCCGCGCTTGCTCTTCAAACTCTTCCCGCACCTAGCCCGGCACCGCTGCGAGAACGACAACGGCTACACGTTCAAGAAAGAGTGCCGCGCCACGGAGATCCCGCACCTGTTCGAGCATCTGATCATCGAGCTTCAGGGCCAGGTCCAGAAGTCGCGGATACTCAAGGGCGAGACCCAGTGGAACTGGCGGATAGACCCCAGGGGACGCTTCCACGTCTACGTGGACTATGAGAACGAGATGCTCGTACTCGGCGCAATCCGCCTGGCGGAGAGAATCATCAACGCTCTCGACGACCGCCGAATCGATCAGATCGACATGGAGAAGGAGTTGGCGAAGCTCAAGGCCCTCGCCGAGATGGGGCAGACGAACAGAGTCCCCACGGCCGACGATGTCCCGGCTTCCCAGCGCCTGTCCGCTCCTGCGAGCGCTACTCTCCAGTAGGCGGTAGACTCCTCTCGCTCACGCTGCCCGGCAGCGCGCCCGGCTTCCTGCGCTTCAGGTTCGGATAGTAGTGCGAGTGGTAGTAGTAGCTGTCCACCATCTCAGGCTGGACGTCGTTCAGCACCACCCCCAGGATGTTCGCGTTCGCCTTGTTCAGAAGGTTTCTGACCTGCAGTTCCACGCCGCGCGGCACCTGTTGCGCCCTTACGACGAGCATGACCCCGTCAAGGAGCTGCGACAGCACCACGCTGTCCGTAAACGCGATCGCTGACGGCGTGTCGAAGAGCACGTAGTCGGCGTACTCGCTGAGCGTATCGACCAGCATCCTCATGCGCGCCGATCCGAGCAGTTCGGCGGGATTGCTGGGCGCCGGGCCAGCGGGCAGGAGCAGCAGATTGTCGATCTCCGTGCTCACCACCACGTCCTGGAAGTCCTTTTCGTTGCACAGGATGCTGCTCAGACCGTACTCGTTTGCCGCCTTGAAGATCCTGTGCAGCGAGGGCCGGCGCATATCGGCGTCCACCAGGATCACGCGCTTGCCGTCCATCGCAAGCGATATGGCGAGGTTGGCCGCGGTGGTCGTGCCGCCCTGGCCCGGCTTCGCGGTCGCCACCATGATCGATTTCGCATCCGTCTGCTCGGTGGTGAGCAGCAGATCGGTCCGCAGGAAGCGGTATGCCTCGGCGATCGGCGACAGCGGATCCGTGTGACTCAGCCGCGCCAGATCGGACGTGGGACCCTCCAGGTACCTCGGGATCAGCGCGGTGACCGGGAGCGCGAGCAGATGCTCAAGGTCGGTCTTCGACTTGATCCGGTTGTCGAGCGCATCCATGGTGATCGCCAGTCCAAGGCCGACCACCAGGCTGAGGATGATGCCCATCCCGATGTACGCCAGCCTGTTGCTCCCGATCGGCCCTTCGGCGCGCTCGGCCGTATCGACGATCCTGATCGCACCGGTGGACGACGTCTCCCGCTCGTTGATCTTCGCCTGGTGGAGTTGGGTCTCCAGATTGTTGTAAGCGTTCTGGGCGGTCTGGAACTCGTTCTCGAGCCTCAACAGCTCCACATCCAGCCCGGGAGTGATGCTTCCGACCGCGCTGCCGACGGATGTGCTGAGCTGTGCGACTTTGGCCGCGAGACCGTCACGCTCCGCCTGAAGCGTGGCCTTCTGCTGGAGGAGTTGCTCGTAGACGGGATTCCGCACCTGCGAGACGGTCATCTTCATCTTCGTCCGCTCCTGCTCCAGCCGGTCGTTGATCTCCTCGACCTGGGCCTTCAGCGCCAACACCCTGGGGTGCTCCTCCATGTATTTCGAGCGAGCATCGTTGAGAGCCTGAGTCGCCTGCGCCAACTCGCCCTCGATGGCGTGGAGCATGGGGGAATCGGTCGTGCCCTCGGTCACACGTCTCGTGGGGCCCATGGACCGAAGCTGCCGGTTGACATCCGCGAGTTTGGCGTTGGCCTCCGCCAGAGCGGACCGGGCGGCATCCCTGTCCGAGATGGACTGCCTCAGGCTTGCCATCGCGGTGGAAGTCATCTCGGGCAGAGACGTGATATTGTGCGCCAGCTTGAACGACCGCAGATCGTTGGATGCGGCCTCCAGGTTATTCCGCGCGGCTTCGAGCTGCTGCTCAAGAAACTTCCGGCTGTCCACCGCCTCCTGGTGGCTGATCTCCTGGTAGTAGTTGGAGAAGACGTGGGCGATAGCGTTGACCGTCTTCACGGCGCGCTGCGGATCGCTGTCCTTCACGGTGACGACGATCATGTCAGTGCCGGAGTCATCGCGGCTGCGGGCGCCGGGATTCGTGGCGGTCGAGACCACCATCCGGTAGCGCAGACCCTCCGGAGTGTCCGTGATCCCGGCCATTCGGATGGCTCGCTCCGCCACCTGGTTGCTCGCCAGCAAGCTCATCAGGTTCGGCAACTGGCTGTCTCCGAGTTCCTTCGGAGGACCCGCGACGCCGACGGTGGGATGCTGCAGAACCGGCTTGTACAGCGCGGCGGCGGACGGCATCAACTGGACTCTGGCCTGGTAGAAGGGCTCCTCGTTTGCGGTGGCGAGGCATATGGCCACAACGGTGATCAGGACCATGCCGAGGATCATCCACCGACGCTTGACGGCAATACGGTAGAACTCCCAGAATCTCACGGGCTGTGCTCCTTTTGGTAGACTGCGGACTGCAGGTTCCGGACCGGATCTGCTGCAGTCCGCAGTCTGAACCCTAGTCTCTGTCGGACAGCAGCCAGAGCAGGCTGATGGCGATCGATGCCCACTGCAGGATGTTCGCCTTGTCCTTGCCCTGGGGCACGTAGATGCTGTCCCCGCTCTCGACGTAGATGTTCTCGGCCGTGCCGGACATGACGTTCTTCACGTTGACCTGGATCTTCTGCGAGCCCTCGCCGGAGGTGCGCAGGACGCGCACGTCGTCGAGCTTGGCTCGATCCCTCACACCACCGGCAATGGCGATCGCCTCGGTGATGGTCGTCTTGCCCTTCAGCTCATACCGCCCGGCCGCGTTCACTCCGCCCTGGATGGTGTAGTACCCGAGCTGCTGCCTGGCGCCGATGTAGATTATGTCGCCGGGCTTGAGCACGACATTCGCCTGCGGATCGCCCTGCATGGCCAGGGCGTAGTCGATGATGATACTATCCGACGAGCCGTCGTGCCTGAGCGTGCAGTTGTCGATGTCGGAGAGCTCGGTCGGACCTCCGGCCATCATGATCGCCTCGCGGACGGTGGCGCCCTGGTTGATCTCGTACACGCCCGGCTGACTCACGGCCCCGAGCACCGATATCTTGCCGATGCTGGGGAGCGCCTTCGACGGCACGATGATGACGTCGCCGTCAGCCAACTCGACGTTCGCGGAGACATCGCCTCCGAGCAGGAACGCGCTGAGGTCTACGATCGAGGCTTGCGAATCACCCGTATGGGTGATGCTCACCTTCGAGAGGTCGGCATTCGGATTGTAGCCGCCCGCCGCGGTGATCGCTTCGATGAGGCGCGCGCCCTGGAGGATGGTAACGACGCCCGCGCCCTTCACCTCGCCCGAGACGGATACTCGTATCTTGGCGATGTCGGCCAGTTCCACGGTCAACTGCGGGTTCTTGATGTACTGCTTGAGGGCGGTGGTCAGCTTCTCCGCGGCCTGGGCGGTCGTCAGTCCCGCGACCTCGACTTCTTTGACCAGCGGAAGGGTGATGCGGCCCTGAGAGTCCACGGTGACCTTCCTCGTGAGATCGGCTTCGTCCACGACCGTGATGCTGAGGGTGTCTCCCGCCTTTATGAGATACTCCGCGGCCTGGACGGATGTGAGCAGGCCGACCACAAGGACCAGTAACGTCAGGAATAATGTAGAGGTACGCACGATGCTGGTTCCCCCTCTCGGTGATGCTTCGACCAGGCTGAGTCAGTGGCTTCGGCTGTGCTCAGCGGCAGAATCCGATGTGCATGTGTACCCCGGACGGATGGGCTGCAAACACCCATCAGCGGCCCGAGTCACATGCTCGCATCCAACAATCTGCCAGATACCCGATTGGCCGTACCGGTAAACCAGAACAGGGTGCGTGGGGCAAACGTGCGTATGTCTACGAACCGCCAGGCTCGTGTATGGATGAATCGAGGCGGCAGGCAGCGTGGGAAAGAGAGACCGAGCCCTGCAAGGGGCTTGGTTACGGCATGATGGTGACCGCAAACTCGCCACTGACGTGGTCGCCGGGCTTGAGGACGACCTGACCTATGCGGCACTGATTGAGGATGTGCATCTTGACACCGCCGTCCATCAGGGCGGGACGTACGTGGGCGTCCCTGTTGGCGTCCACTCGGATTCCCGCGCCCTTCGGCGAGGCGAGCGATGCCTCGTAGATGTTGAACTTGATCGAGCGGAAGTCGGCGGTGCCCATTTCGGTCTCGTCGAGCGACCAGGGCCATTCCGGCTCTACGTTCCAGACTTCCCTACCCCATCGGGGATCGCGGTGCGCCTTCGCGGAGCCCTCGGTCCGGCTGATGCTCGCCTCGGGGAAGACGCCCCACTCGGACCAGCGCCGCCACTTGACCTCATCGCACTCGGGCTTCAGCAGGAACTCGATGCCCGCCTCACGAGTGTTCATCTCGCCGCCGGAGTAGACGTAGTCATACGAGACGCGCCCGACGCCCTTCCGGTCGATCAGCCACGTGACCGAGCCGGCGAAGTCCTGATACCGGTCGCGGACGGTCAGCTTCAGGCCTTCAGACGTCTCTTCGGCATCGATCCCCTCGATGACACGAGTGGCGGCGTCGGGAAGGTCGGCGTAGGGTTGGGCGTTCGGGCCCGCGAGATCGCCGAAGTCGTAGCGGGTGACGTGGACCGCCGGGAACTTGATCAGCGCCGATGTGCCCTCCACCTTGCCGGACGACTTGTCCAGCGCCAGGGAGAAGCCCTCACCGTCGATGGAGACCACCCTGCCGTCGTCATGCCACTTGGGAGCGCCGGATGGAACTGGGATCGGGTGAGGCTTCTCCTTGCCGAGAGTCGCCTGGAACGCGCCGACCAGTTCGGTGTTTGGCGCAAACGCGCGGATGGTGATCTTCTCGCCCTCCTGCACGCCCTCGGGGATCGGGATCTCGATCGCGCCGGTGGAGGCGGGAGGGATGCTAACACTGAGGACGCCGGAACGGACCCCTCCCCGACCCTCCCCGCCACGGGGAGGGAGTGTAGTCGGCCCACCCGTCGGTGTCCCCCTTTCCGCGGCACGGAGCCCACCCAAGCTGTCCCTCCCCGCAGCAAGAGGCTCACTCAGATACTCCCTCCCTGCGGCGGGGCATCCACCCAGGCTCTCCCTCCCCGTAGCAGGGAGGGCTGGGGAGGGGTCACCGATCTCCCACTCGAACCGCAGGTCCGAGAGGTCGCTGAACGAATAGCGGTTCTCGACCGGAATCCTGACCGATGCCTGGCCGGATGCAAACTCGACGTGCCGCTTCGGGAACCAGACCGGGCTGAAGATCATCTTGGCAAGCCACCACTCCGGCTTCGGACGGCGCCACCCGTCGAGCAGCCCCCAGAAGCCGTGGACCCAGGCATATCCGCAGTGCTTGCCGCCCTCGAAGTAGAACGGTTCGTCTATCTGCGCCCAGATCGCGCCGCCGATGACTCGGTCGGAGTTGTAGATCTCCGACCAGACGCCGGGCCGCGCACCGGGCTTCAGGTGCGGCATGTCGTAGCCGGCCGAGCACGCCTTGGCGAAGTCGGAGGTCGGATCGCTGTGTCCCATGCCCCATAGCTCGCGGAGTCCGGGGTTGATCATCACGTCGGTCTGCTCGTGGCAGACGGGGAAGAAGTACTCGCCGAGGAAGAGCGGGCGCGGGTCGTCCGGGAACAGCGCGTCGTAGGGCTGCGGCACGTAGTGGAAGTTCGAGATATCGCAGACCTCAGCGTCCTTCTCGCGGGAGAACGGATGGTTGAACGTCGTGGGCCGCGTGGGATCGAGCTGCTTGACCATGGCGTTCGACTCGGCGAATGCGTCGCTGAAGTGGGACTCGTTGGCGATCGACCAGACGATCACGCTGGGATGAGTGTGGCAGTAGTCCACCATGGCGGAGGTCGGCGTGAGGATCTCCTTGACGTTGGCGAGTCCATCGACGGGCGCGACCCAGCAGAACGGCGCTTCGACCTCGACGTAGACTCCGAGCCGGTCACAGACATCGAGAAGCTCCTGAGTCGGCGGATAGTGGGCGGTTCGGAGGTAGTTCAGGTTCGCACCTTTGAGGAGCCGAACGTCCTCCAGTGCGTGATGCATCGTATCCGCCCGACCGGTCAGCGGATCGTGCTCGTGGTGGCATGCGCCGGCGAGCTTGACCCGGACGCCGTTGATGCAGATCTGCCTATCCCTGATCTCGATCTTGCGGAAGCCGATATTCCGCTCGATGCGCTCCAAGAGCCTGCCGTCCTGACTCAGTTCGAGGACCAGCTTGTAGAGGTTCGGCTGCTCGGCGTTCCACTTCTTCGGGTCAGGGACGCGGGCGGTCAGGGTGTGTGAGGTCGCACGCGCTCCCAAGGCCCACTTCGACTGAGACAGATCGACCGGCGCGCCGTCGGCGTCGAGGAGCGACATGCTCAACTCCGTCTCGCCGATGCCGTCGATGGTCAGATCGACGCGCAGGTCGGCGTCCCGGTAGTCCTTGTCGAGGTCGGTGCTGATGTGCATCCGACTGATCTGCGTCTTCGGCAGGGCGTAGATCCTGACCGAGCGGTCGATCCCCCCGAGGCTGTGGAATGCGTAGCCCGACGAATATGAGAGCTTCTCGGAGACGGTATCGACCTTCATATCGAGGTCGAGGCGGTTCGTCTCACCGACCTTCGCCGCGTCTGTGATCTCCCACTCCACCGGCGTGAAGAGGTTCTCGCTGTACCCGAGCAGCTTGCCGTTGAGCTTGTAGTGCGTGCCGGCGTGGATGGCGTCGAACCGCAGGAGGATGCGGTAGCCCGCCCACTCCTTCGGGATGCTGAACTCATGCGTGACCGTGACCGACTTGTCCTGCGGGATGTCGTACCCCTGCTGGAGCCACTGACCGGGAACCTTGAAGCCGCCCCACTTGCCGTCGCCGGGATCGATCTTCCAAGTGCCGTCGAGGAGCACCTGGTTAGTCTCAAGGTCGCCGGTTCGAACCGGCATCGGGCGGTATCTGATCGGATCGAAGAAGAGATCCTCTGCCTTCACCATCTTGCTGATCTCCTTGCCGCCGTGAGCGGCCGTTACCTGAAGTTCACCACCACCGAGAGCCTCGACGGCCTTGCGGTCGAAGCTGAAGTCGCCGTTCGAATCGCTCACGGCCATGAGCCGCTTCCCCGAACGAGAGACACTCACCTCGACGCCGGGGAGGTTCTCGTAGGCCAGGTCGTAGACGCGGCCTGAGAGCTTCGAGTGGAGGCCGGAGATGCCACCGAGACGCATCGTGACCGGGGGAGGCGCGCTCGCCCAGATCTCAATAATCGAGCAGGTGGCGTTGACCTCGCCGTGGATCTTCAGTTCGAGCTTCATCCTACCGTCCTGCGTGACCTCTCTCGGGAGACGCATGATCAGCCGGACGGCCTTCGCCTTCGGAAGCACATACGGCTCGTGGAGCCGGATGCCGTCGGCCCAGAGGCTCTGGACGCGGTTGTACACGTGATCGCTCGCGTAGGTCACGGCGATGACGTAGTCCAGGTCGGGATCGAGGTCATCATAGACCGTGTTGACCTGCTTGTAGCTGAAGACCGCCGAGCGGGACTTCAGATCTGCGTCGGTATCGCTGGTCTGGAAGGTCCAGATGTAGCTATCGGTCATATCGACGTGCGGCTGGCGGCCTTCGACACCGCAGTCGTCGTAGTAGTAGAGATGGTATCCGGCGGGCACGGAGTCGATGACGTGGCTCACGGAGGCGCCTCCCTCGGCAATGGCGCTCGAAGCGCTGAGAATCAGGAGCATCAACCAATAGATCATCTTGGACTCACCTTATCACGGACGAAGACTGCGGTCAATGGGATATTCAGTGCCATCAGGGCGAACGCATCTCCTGTGTAGGAGGGATTTTGCGATCCCTTAGGATCGCTAATCCCGACGTCGGAGTTGGCGGATGCAGACCGTCCGCAAAACTCCTCCTACATGGGCAATGATGGGTAGACAAGATGCGTTCGCCCTGCAGTGCCATCTTCTCGGGCGCATGGTATAATGCACCGACAGCATCTACCGACGACGAATGCCAAGCACATCATCCGTCGCCGAGGCACATTCGCTACGCGTGTTGTCGGTGACCTTGGGGAGAGAGGATCGATGAGACGTCTGATAACCGTACTTGCCATTGCAGTGTGCGCGCTGCCTTGTGCGGCCGCCGATGAGTCGAATTGGAGCGCGCTGGAGAAGCAGTTCCGAGAGATGCCGATGGAGGCGCGGAGGCTCACCGGCCCGCTCTTCTGGCTCCACGGCGACGACAACGAGACCAAGGAGCGGCTGGAGATGTACCTCGGCAAGGTCGCGGAGGGACACAACGGCAGCTTCTGCGCCGAGTCGCGCCCGCACTCCGATTGGCTCGGGCCTCGGTGGTACCAGGACCTGGACATCTGCCTCCAGCGCGCCAAGCAGCTCGATCTCAAGATGTGGATCTTCGACGAGCGCTGGTGGCCCAGCCAGATGGTCGGTGGCAGAGTGCCTCCCAAGTATGCCGCGAAGCAGTTGGAGGCGACTTCAGTCGTAGTCGAAGGTCCAGTCAACATCTCCGAGGCGGGCTTCGATCGCAATTTCGTGGCGGCGATAGCCGGGAGACTGTCGGATGACGGAGTGGACCCGGACTCGCTGGTAGACCTCAAGCCGTTCATCAAGGACGGGAAGCTCACCTGGGATGCGCCTCGGGGCAAGTGGCAGGTGATGAAGTTCACGTGGGGACCAGGGCCGATGGCCCGCCAGAACCGGGGGCGGATCGTCGACGGCGCGAGCCAGGACTGCGTGGACTGGTTCCTGCAGACGGTCTATCAGCCTCACTACGAGCGGTTCAAGGACGACTTCGGCAAGACGATCGTCGGGTTCTTCTACGACGAGCCCGAGACCCAGGGTGACTGGGGCACGGAACTGAGCAAGGTCTTCGCCGAGCGCGGAGGTGACGAGAAGAAGGCGCTCGTGGCGTGGAAGTTCAAGCTCGCGGGTGACGAGCAGATCGCCGCGCGATACGCCTACATCGACGCCCTCGGCGAGGCATGGGGACGGACGATGTATGGGAGCACGCTGAAGTGGTGCGAGGACCGGGGCGTTGACTTCATCGGTCACTTCATGGAGCACAGCGGCCTGTACCTCGACCACGGGCTCGGCGCGATCAACCTCTTCCAGATGCAGAAGTACAACTCGATGGGCGGCATGGACCTCGTCTGCCAGCAGTTGTGGCCGGGCGAGCGCAGTCACGGCATATACCAGCTTCCGAAGCTGACCAGCTCGATCTCCCATGCATACGGCAAGAAAGACGATCTGGCGATGACCGAGATATTCGGCGCGTACGGCCAGGGAATCACATACCCGCAGATGAAGTGGCTCTGCGACTGGCACCAGGTGCGCGGGGTCAACTTCATGATCACCCACTCGTTCAACCCGAAGGCGCCGAACGACACCGACTGCCCGCCGTACTTCTACAACGGCGGCGAGGAGCCCCGCTGGCCGCTCTACCGCATCTGGGCCGACTACACGAACCGCCTGAGTCTCCTGCTCACCGGCGGCAAGCACGTCTGCCCGATCGCGTTCCTCTTCTGCGGACAGAGCAAGTACGTCGGCAAGACGGTCACCCCGGAGAGCATGACGGGCGCGATCCAGGACGCGCTCTACGACTGCGACTGGATACCCTACGAAGTGTTCGAGAAGGACATGGACATCGAGGGGCCGGAGCTTGCGCTCCGGGATGAGCGATATAAGGTGCTAATCGTCCCGCCTGTGGAGGCGATCCCATACCCTACGCTGCGAAAAGTGAAAGCCTTCTTCGACAACGGTGGGATCGTCCTGGGCTATGGCTTCCTCCCGAGCAAGTCAGCGACCCTCGGGCATGCGTCGTCCGAGATTGGGGCACTCGTTGATGCTGTCTGGGGCTCGCGCGAGCCGGGATTGGCTGTGAAGAAGACGAACGCCGCGGGCGGGCGGTCGTATCTCCTCCCGGACAAGGTGACCCCCGAGGAGATCGCGCAGGTGCTCGCCGATGACGCCTCGGTGCGTCCGGTGATCGAAGTCCTCGCGGGCGACACGGAGGACTGGCTCCATGTGCTCCACCGCGTGAAGGACGGCCGGGACATCTTCTTCATCTGCAACCAGCAGCACGAAGGAACGGCAAAGAGCTTCACGCTCCGAGCGTCCGCCAACGGCGCGCCGGAGCGCTGGGACCCGATGCGGAACGAGATCACGCGGATTCCGTACGGGTCTGACAAACAGGGGCTCGTCGAGTTCGAGTTGACCCTGGAGCCGATGGAGAGTGCGCTAATCGTGTTCAACCCCAGCCCGAGAACCGATATCCCGGTCGCGGTCACATCGCCGTTCCAGCGGAAGTCGGTCATCCCGATGGCGGGCAGCGCGAGAGCGTCCAGGATGGATGACGATGCGAACCTGCTGGATGCCCCGTGGGTCTGGTACCCGGAGGGCGATCCGAAGGTAAGCGCTCCTCCCGGCGCTCGGTGGTTCCGCAGGGAGATCATCATCCCCGACGGAGCGGCGATCAAGCGGGGGAGGTTCATAGTCAGCGCCGACAACGAGTGGGACTTGTACGTGAACGGGCAGTTCGCCGGCACGAACAACCCCGGCGCGAACTCCTGGCAGAGTCCGAGGGAACTTGAGATCACGAAGTTCCTCAAGCCGGGGATCAACGTCTTTGCCATCGCCGCCAGGAACACGACGGACAAGCCGAGTCCCGCCGGCCTGATCGGCAAGTACTGGGTCGACTTCGCGGACGACAACACAGCGTTCACGGGCAGCATCGATGCCGGGTGGAAGGTGTCGAACCGCGAGGCGCAGGGCTGGACCTCCGCCGACTTCGACGACACCGCCTGGCCGGACGCAAAGGTGATCGCTCAGTTCGGCGACGCGCCGTGGGGAATGGTCGGCAGGTACATCACGCCGGCGAACCCGTTCAAGGGGACGTGCACGGTCCCTCAGAGCCTCAAGCCAGGGTCGAGAGTCTACCTGGAGATGGAGAACCTGCAGGAGGGCGCGAGCGTCAAGGTCAACGGCAAGTACGCGGGAGGCGTCATCGGCCGGCCGTTCCGTCTCGACGTGACGGAGCATCTCCGGCAGGGATCGAACACCATCGAGATCGAGCCCTACGCGCCGGAGTCGGTGCGGCTGGCGGTGTATTGAGGGGCAGTGATCGGTGAGGCGGGTGTTCGGGCCGGAGGTGGGCTCCGGCCCGCGGCGTCTGTGGGGGTCGATCCCTCGAGCAACGCCCTGTCTGCATCCTGTAGGGAACGGGCGCTGTCCCGTTCCGTGGTTGTGGGGATACACCACCGTAGGGAACGGACGCCATGCCGTTCCGTAGGTATCGGCCACAAGATGCTGCGGGAGAGCACTCGTTCCTGCAGCACGGGTATCGCATGTCTGCACCCTCTGCTGACGGAAGAGACTACATTCCGTCAACATCCTGGACCCGCGCCACCTGCTCATGGAGAGAGAGGCATTCCATCTGCATCGGATCCCTCCGATCCTGCCGTCTGCGGTCTGAACCAGCAGGAGTTCGGCACGGACTCAGCTAAGTGTGCAGTATCCTATGTCTCAGGAAGGTTGTTGTGACTAGACTTGCGCTGTTCTCGCTGATCGTCTCCGTACTCCTCGCCTCAGGATCGCTGGCCGGTGACTCCAGGCCGGACCTCAGGTTCAAGGACGACTTCATCCGCGGACTCGCCGCCGCCGTGCCGGATATCATGAAAGGCCAGGATCCCAAGACCGGGCGGTTCGGGACGGGCATCTGGATCGTCAACGATCAGAACATCATGTTCCCGCTGGCGGTCGCATGGGCCACGGAGTCGGCGGACAACCCGTACTACCACGATCAGAAGGTCCTCGATGCCATCGTCAAGGCGGGCGATGCGCTCATCGAGGATGCCGACGAGAGCGGCCAGTGGGAATTCCGCAAGAAGGACGGCTCGACCTGGGGCAAGATCTACATGCCGTGGACGTACTCGGCATGGATCAAGTCGTACGCGCTCGTCCGGGAAGGCATGACCGACGAGCAGCGCAAGCGATGGGACGAGGCGCTGATCCGCGGATACACCAACATCTCCAAGACGCAGCTTGCGAAGGTTCACAACATCCCGACGAACCACGCGATGGGACTATACATCGCCGGTCAGGTGTTCGACCGCCCGGAATGGCGGGAGCAGGCCAAGGAGTTCATGGCGAGGATGATCGCCGAGCAGGACCCTGCCGGCTTCTGGTCGGAAAACCACGGCCCGGTGATCGGATACGGCAGTGTCTACACCGATGCCCTCGGCGTGTACTACGCCGTCTCCCGGGACGAGTCCGTGCTCCCCGCCATCGAGCGGGCGGTGCACTTCTACTCGAGCTTCATCTATCCCGACGGCTCGGCGGTCGAGACGGTAGACGAGCGCAACGTCTACCATCATGGCCTGAGGTTCCCTAACACCGCGTTCACGCGCACGCCCGAGGGCCGAGGGTTCATGAGGCAGCAGATGGACATCCTGGCCGCGCGGGGACAGAAGATCTCGCCGGAGCACATGGCGAACTTCATCGCATACGGCGAGGAGGGCTCGACCGTGCCGACTGCCGCTCGGGAGACCGACCGGACGCTCGCGCTCGACGATAACAACGCCCTGATCCGCCGGAAGGGGTCGTGGTTCATCTGCCTTTCCGCCTACTGCTGCCCGATCCCGAAGAGCCGCTGGATCCAGGACCGTCAGAACCTGGTCAGCATCTATCACGACCGCTGTGGGCTGATCATGGGCGGCGGCAACACGAAGCTCCAGCCGCTGTGGAGCAACTTCACGGTGGGCGACACATCTCTACTCAAGCACAAGCCTGGCGATATCGCGCCGAACTTCATGCCGACGGGACCGCTCTTCCACATCCCGACCCAGGCGTCGATCAAGCAGTCCGACCCGATCGGGCTGAACCTGAAGTACGGCGGCGAACGCTGCCACATCTTCATCGAGCCGGTGGATGATGACACGCTCTACATCCACGTCCGCTCGACCGCAGTCTCGGGGCTGCCGGTCGAGGGGCACATCACCCTCCTGCCCCATGTGGGCGAAGCACTGCGGACCGGGAAGTCGCCGGAGCGCGTATTGGGCGAGGAGGCGTTCACGCTTGCCAGCGAAGAGGCAGGCGGATGGATCGCGCACCATGGATGGAAGCTCGAACTGCCGGAGGGATCGAAGGTTATCTGGCCCGCCCTCCCGCACAATCCCTATCGCAAGGACGGCTCAGCGACGGCCGCCGAAGGACGGATCGTGGTGTCGCTGCCGTTCTCGCCGGAGCGCGGAGAGTACGTGATGAAGCTGGCTATCGGTGACCAGTGATCGGTGATCAGTAACGGCGCATGCCATCCCCTCCGCACTGCTTACTATTTACTGATTACTGGTTACTGTTCACTGCCTCCTCCGCACCTGGTAGCGGACGTACACCTTCGCCTCCGGGGCGTTCGGAGGCGTGAGGTACTCCTCCTCGTGCGGTCCGGCGACCTCGTAGCCGCACTCCTCGATGAACCGACGGAGGCGTTCGATGGTCGGGCCCTCGTCGCTCAGTGGACCCACGTGCAGAATCTGGGCGACCGCGCCGTACTCCCACACCTCGATATGCACTCTGGGCTCATCGGGCTTGGTGGGCAGGCTGGTGACCCCATCGGGGATCGGCAGCCCCCAGGATACGACTCTCACATCATCCGACCGTCGGGACCGGAGTTCGTGGACCTTGAAGTCCTCGCCGCCCGACCGCCTCAACTGGAACTTCAGTCCGTAGACGGCATCGTAGAGCGCCTTGAGCACGTCCTGGCGGACGTCACTCGGGTCGCCTCCACTCTCGACGACCGCCATGGTGTACGAGGGCATGTCGAATAGGCGCGGCTCCTTGAACCTGTCTTCTGCGGGCATGGATATACCTCGACTTGTCAGGAACGACCGTGACTCCCGTCATCCCCAGGCCGTGAGTCCACTCAACCGATCGAACCAATGAGTGTGCTCGACACCGTTGTAGGTAATGCGGGCGACGCCCGGAGCATCCCAGGGGCCGTTGTCCTCCAGGCTGTACTCATCCCAGCGGTCAGGCTTCCTGGAGAGGTAACACCTGAGCAGGGCGGTCCGGCCGTCGCGTGTGATGTAGATGTCGTCCAACTGCAGATCGTCCGGTTCGTCGTCGGACCGGTGTACCTGGAGCACCCGCATGCACTCAAGCCGCCTGTTCCCTGCCTCGACGATGCTGAACCCCGCAACGCCGAGGTCCGGGCCTTCGGCCGTACGGTCGTCAGTCCAGACCCCCTGTCTCCTCCTGGGCGATGCGGACCCAGGCCGAGAGGCGCGATGGATCGTGCTCGCAGGTGTGCGTGTCCTTGAGGATCATCTCCAGCACGCAGCCCTTCGCTATGTCGAGCGTGTTGCGAATGTCCTTCCTGATCCGGTCCTCGTCGAAGTGGCCGCAGATCTGCGCCGGGTTCGGCTTCCAGGAGAAGACGTACTTGTCCCGAAGCTGCTCGGCGGCGATGCGGAGGTCCGCCCACGGGCTGATCGATATCCGACGCAGGTTCGGGATCTTGAGGACGTACTGCAGGCGGTCGGTGACAGGCTCGCAGCATCCGTAGCAGGTGAGGCCGAACCTTTCGAGCAGCGGGCGCTGGTATTGGAGCGCGAACTCCTCGTGCATCTCCGGCGAGACCTGCGAAAGCTCCTGGGCCTCGGCGAATCCCCACAAATCTTTCAGGCGGACGCGTCCGTCGAATCCCTCCGACGGCAGCTCGTCGGTGTACGCCACTCCGCCCGAGCCGACGTAGTCGTCCTCGTTCGCCAGATCGAGCTTGCCGTATGCCTCCATCTGATCGAGGAGCCGGTGGGTGCCCTCTGCCAGAAACGACATCGCCTCGTGGACCCAATCCCGGCGGTCGATCATGTCGTACATGATCTGATCGAGGCCGCGCAACATGGCAAGCTCGCGCACGATGCTCGACTCGCCCCAGATGTGCATCCGGCGGTGGATACGGACCTCGATGATGTCGCCGACTGCATCGGCGACCTGCTCGTAGTTGCGCTGAGTGGCCTCGTCATCGACGACGAGGTCGGGAAACCTCAGCTTGGCGAGATCCGACGGATCCTTGATCGGCGGATCGGGGTGCCACGCGCCCCGAGCAACATCGCTGTGGATCCTGCCGGGCTGGAGACCCCAGCCGGTGTGCGACCAGACGAGCCCGATGTTGATCCTCGGCTCGATGACGTTGTCGTCACGAAGGCGCTCCCAGTAGTAGATCTTGTGCCGGAGATGCCACTCGATCCTGCGGGCAAGGCCGTCGGTGCATTGGAGGGTGTCGTGCGGCAGGATCTCGCTCCATGCGCCCTCGGGGAAGATGAGCACCATCGGCTTCGTCTTCTGCAGGCCGTTGTGGCGCTTCCACATCTCCCGACGCTCGGCCTGGCGCGGATGATGGCCGATCTCCGCCACACGCCTGGCGAGCTCTCGAAGGATCTGCTTGTCGTGTGCATCGAATGCCATGCTAAGAACCTCAGAACACAGAAGCAAGAGGAATGATGGAGCGTTGGATCTGTGGAGTCCTGGGGCACCAGAAACCCATCACTCCATTACTCCACCACTCCTGTGTCCTACAACCTCACGAGTTCCGCGCCGCCTAGGAGTCCGTAGTCGAAGAAGCTGAACTCCTCGCGGATCGCGCTCTCACCCTCGAAGTTGTGCGGGCTGCAGCCGATGAAGTCGTCTCCGTCGGTCTCGTGCAGCGGACCGTGCGAGTTCTGGCGGCTGGCGACGACCTCGATCTCAAGTTCGTTGATCCCACCCTTGAGGAACGGCGTCAGGTCGAGCTCGAACGGCCGCCAAAGGATCTTGCCGGCGGGCCGACCGTTGACGCGGACCTTGTACATGATCCCCGACGGCTGAACGAGCCGCAGCCAGGTGGACTTCCCGTCGGCCGGGACGTCGATAGTCGTGCGGTAGGTCATCATGCCGGAGTAGAACGGGTATCCCTGCTCGACCCACGAACCGTTCTCAAGCTCGGTCGGCTCGTCGATGATCTCTCCCTCGTACGGAGTTGCCAGCCGGACGCCGAAGTCGCCGACGATGTAGGCGGACTCGACCTCGCTGAGGAAGTCGTATGGGAACCGAAACTCGACGATGTTCTCGCCCTTCTTGACGAGATCGGTGATCTCGATACGCCCGAATCCGCGGTCCCAGTGCCAGCCCATCTTGGAGAGGTCGAGCGTCTGCCCGTTCACGATTACCTCACCCTTGTGCATATCCTCGATCACGAGGTATGCGCTCTTGGGATGATCGACCGCGCTGCGGAATCGGTATCGGAGGGCGACCGGGCCGCCCTTGCCGTTGTAGTCGCCCTTGCGGATGGCGACCCACGGCTGCCATTGGAGAGCATCCCTCGTGCCGAAGTGGTCGGCGAGCCTGCGTCGGATGCGAAACTCCATGTCCTCGTCCCACCAGGTCTTGCCGCCGTCGGGAGATGCGGCGAGACGGTCCATCACCAGCACGTTCTTCTCGCTGCGGGCGAACTGCCAGCCGTCCTCGAGGCGGATGACCTCGCCGTGCGAGAGATCGACCGGCTCGTGCTCCGGGGCCGCTCCGTTCACCGAGCCGAGGCCGACGACGATGAGCATCGAGCCGGCCGGCGGGAGGGTGAACGAGTAGCGGGAGTCGCCGTCCACCTCATCCGGCACGATCTTGGCGCGGGTACCGTCAACGGGATGCCAGACGGCCATCGGGACCTCGGTCTTGCCGAAGAGCGTCAGTACGTAATCGTGCGAGCGCTCGCGGTCGGAGTTCACGATGAAGAAGATCTCCTGGTCGCCGTCGACGCGGTGCTGGAGGTAGAGCTTCGGGACCGCATAGCCGTCCGGGCCTCGCAGGGAGTACGTCCGCTGCGCGACCTTGTCCATCGCGTTCCGGATGTGGATCGCGCCACAGGGGATAGTCTGCACGCCCGGCGTGGACGCGAATTCCCTCCACTGGTCGAGAGCGGGCCGGCAGTCGATCTCCTTCGGCAGTCGGCCAAGGAGGAGCACCTTACCACCGTTTGCGACGAACTGCTTCAGCAGTTCGAAGGTCTTCGGCCGCCAGGTCGCGGCGGGCGGAACGATCACTATGGGATACGTCATCTCGCCGATGCGAAAGAGGTTGCCCTCGACGGAGCCGAGGTCCTCGATGAGCACCTCATCGCCGAGGTCCGCGTCGTAGCCGGCGTTCATCACGGCATCGAGCGTCTTGCGGAGGGCGCCCTCCGCCCCACGCGCCGAGCCCCAGTCCTCGCCGGGCAGGTCGGCGGGCATCGTCGGACGCTTGCCGTCAGCATCGTTTCGCACGTTGAGCCCGAAGCGGTGGCCGGCCATGCCGGTCTCGATCGAGTGCAGGATCAGCGCATCGGGCTTCGCCGTCCCGGCCATGAGCGCCGACGCCACGCGGGTGAAGTAATCGTTCAGCGGCTTCAGCTCTTTCCAGTAGGTCTGCTGGTAGTTCCAGTTGGGCGGATAGTCACGCTTTCGACGTCCGCGCATCGAGTACCACGTCAGATGCGGGCAGAAGAAGTTCGGGCCGAGCACGAGGTTGTAGTCGCCGATCCACTTGAAGTCCTCGAACGTGTTGGTGTGCCGGGAGCAGCCGAAGATCTCGGTGAGCACGCGCTTGCGTCCGAGCTGCCTCGCCGCCGAGCCGACCTGTTTGGCCGTGAGGAGCATCGGATCGGTCGTGCGGCAGAGGTGATCGATGCCGGGAGCCTGATGGTACCGGTAGAGCGACATCACGCCGCCGCCCTGGCACTGGATCTGGCCCTCGAAGTTGTCCTCCAGCAGATAGTGGCCGGTGTGTTCGAGGCCGTTCGCCTCGCACCACTTGTAGAGCGGCTCGCTGTACGCCTCGGAGAACTGGCGCAGGATCGTGCGGTGGAAGAGCAGCCTGATCGTGCGGGCTTCCGGTCCGTCGAAGAAGAGATACGGCGCGTCGGCCCAGAAGTCGCGGCCGTGCCACTTCGCGTAGACATCGGGGATGCCGTCCCACCACGCCGTCCCGCCGGAAGTTTGGCGGACGTGCGGCTCGTCGGTGAATATGCCCGGGATGCGCTTACCGAACTCATCGCCGAGCTTCGCCTTGTAGGCCTCGTGGGTCAGCTTGATGAACTCCTGCATCGCCTCCGGATGGAGGAGATTCGCGTAGGACTCGCCGCCCCACCAGGGGATCTTCGGCGAATACCAGCGACGGAGGATCAGCCGCTCGGTGTCGGTGCGCTTGCGGGCGTCATCGATGCTGATCGGCTCCGCGCCCTCGATGCTCGCGCCGTTCCGGCCGAGGAGGATATATGCCGCTTTCGGCTCGTCATCGCCGTCGGGAGTCGGCGACTGTCCGACCGGAACGTACTCAGCCTGGAGCGCGGCACTGCGGTATTCGTCCTTCATGCCGGCGACCTGACCGCCCGCGTTTCCGCTCGGCCAGAGGTCCTCGTCGTAGAGCCAGACGTAGCCGTCCTTCTCGCGAGCGACGTCGAGAGCGGCGTTCATCGAATCGAACCACTCGTCGCCGAGGTAGTCGGTGATCAGTCCCGCGCGGGAATGAAAGAACCCGCCGGAGAGCCCGACCTCGATCATCTCCTTGATCTGGCGGGCGGTCTCCTCGGGTGTGATGCGGTCGTTGATTGCCCAGAACGGCGCCGGCCGGAGGATGCTGTCCGGCTGCTCGAACTTCTTGAAATCCATGGTGTTCCTTTCGTGTGTTCGGTTACCTATGTGAAGGGCTGAAAGTCACAGTATCTACAGTCCATCTGTTCTATCCACGCGCCTGCTTACCCTGCAAAGCGAGACAATCGGCGCGCGAATGTGCTACACTCATGCCGGAGGATTCACCGAATGGCAGATCGAAATACTCACGCTCCTTTCAGATTCGCAAGCCTGGATGAGCTCCGGGCGGCGATTAGCGAACTCGGCCTCGACATGGCCGTTGATGAAGATACATCAGTCCTCGCGAGACCCGTGCAGGTCGCGGGACGAACCATCCCCAACTCGATGGCGATCCAGCCGATGGAAGGCTGTGACGGGAAGGCCGACGGCTCGCCGGACGAGCTGACCGTCCGCCGGTACAAGCGTTTCGGCGCGGGCGGCGCGGGCCTGCTCTGGCTGGAGGCGACTGCTGTCGTCCCAGAGGGACGCGCAAACCCCCGGCAGCTCTGGATTCGCCCGGAAACGAAGGACGCCTTCGCCCGAATGCTCGACGAGACGCGCAAGGCGGCGGCAGAGGCGATGGGCGAGGACCATCGGCCGTTCATCGTGTGCCAGCTCACTCATTCGGGCCGGTACAGCAAGCCGGGCAAGTCGTTCGCTCCGATCATCGCCCAGCACGATCCGCTGCTCGACCCGACGCGCGGCACCCCGCCGGACGGGCCGGTGATCACGGATGACGAACTCGATGCCCTGCAGGATATCTACGTCGAGGCGGCGCGGTTGGCGTTTGAGGCGGGATTCGATGCGGTGGACGTGAAGGCATGTCACAGGTACCTCATCAATGAACTTCTGGCCTCCCACGTGCGGGAGGGCCGATACGGAGGGAGCTACGAGAACCGTACTCGCTTCCTCAAAACTATTATCGGCAGAATCTACGACGAACTTGGGCGCGACAAGATCGTGACGACCCGACTGGGCATCCACGATGCGCATCCCTACCCCTACGGCTGGGGCATGGACCCTCACGATCCTATGAAGCCGAACCTGGAGGAGCCGAAGCGGCTGATCCGCGAGCTCTACGACATGGGTGTGCGGCTGATCGACATTACGATGGGCAATCCGTACTTCAACCCGCACGTGAACCGCCCGTACGATACGCCGATCGTAGGCTTCGAGCGGCCGGCCGAGCACCCGCTTGCGGGCGAGGAGCGGCTGATCAAGCTCACCCGCGAGGTGCGCGAGGGTCTGCCCGACCTGACGGTGATCGGCAGCGGATACAGTTGGCTGCGGAACCTCTGGCCGCACGTCGCGGCGGCGGAGATCAAGCGCGGGAGCGTGCAGATGGTCGGCCTTGGACGCCAGTCGTTCGCGTTCCCGGGGTTCGCCAGGGAGATCATCGAGACCGGCAGGCTCGATATCCGGCACACGTGCATCACCTGCTCCTCGTGCACGCAGATCATGCGCGACGGAGGGACGGCCGGCTGCGTGCCGTTCGACAGGGAGGTCTACGGCCCGATCTACCGTGAGGGACGTCGCAACAGCGCCGACTACGTCCAGGCGCAGGCGGCCCGGTGCCGCGACTGCTTCGATCCCCAGTGCAAGGACGGCTGCCCGGCGGGAGTAGACATCCCCGGCTTCATCCGCGCTCTGGCGGACGGAGACATCAAACGCTCGTACGAGATCCTGAGAGATCGGAACGCGCTCCCGGAGACGTGCGCGCACGTCTGCCCGGCGGAGGTCCAATGCCAGGGTCACTGCGTGGAGAACGTCTTCTCGCAGAATCCGGCGCCGATCCGCGAGCTGCAGGCATACGTGACTCGCATCGCCCGCGAGAACGGTTGGGCAACGCTCGCTCCCGATGCTGTCCAACTCCCTCCCCGGCATGCCGGAAAGAGACGGATCGCAGTCATCGGCGCAGGACCGGCGGGACTGGCGTGCGCGTCCGAGCTGCTCCGTCGTGGACATTCGGTGGATGTCTTTGACCTACGGGAGACGGTCGGGGGAACGGCGGGAGCGGCGATTCCATCGAAGCGCCTCGGGAACGAACTGCTCGACGCAGAGGTGAGGGCGACCCTCGGCGATCGGCCGGCGTTCCATGCCGGACAGGGACTCACCGCTGAGCGAAACCTCGATTCATTCGTCGATGAATATGATGCGGTCTTCCTGGGGATGGGCCTTGGGAAGAGCCCCTCTCTGCTCGACACTGCGGTCTGCAGTCAGCGGTCTGCAGTCTCCGACGCCATCGCATTCCTGTTGGAGTGCAAGAACGGCACCGCGGTCGTGCCGGAGCGGGTGGCGGTGCTCGGCGGAGGGAACACCGCGATGGACGCCGCGACTCAGGCGGTCGCGCGCGGGGCGAGGGATGTCTACCTCGTCTACCGGCGCTCGTTCGCCGAGATGCCCGCATGGCCCGCGGAACGGGACGAGGCGCTGAATCTGGGCGTCCACTTCCTGATGCTGACTCAGCCGCTGGGGTACGAATTCGACGGCGAGGGACGGCTGAAGGGCGTCCGAGTCGCCCGAACGGTGCTCGGCGAGCCGGATGCATCCGGGAGGAGACGGCCGGAGGTCGTACCGAACAGTGAATCGCTGCTGGAGGTCGATCTCGCGCTGGAGGCGCTCGGCCAGAGCGTCCCGGAGGAGATAGCCGATCTGATCCCCGGAGTGGAGCTGACTCGCGGGCGGATCAAGGTTGACGAGAACGGCAGGACGTCGCGGGCGAAGGTCTACGCGGGCGGCGACATAGTGAACGGCGGCGCGACCGTCGTGCAGGCCGTCGCGGAAGGCATGCGCGCGGCGGAGAGCATCGCAAGGGAATTGGAGTAACGGAGTATTGGAGTACTGGAGTACTGGAGTATTGGAATGATGGAGTGATGGAAGACCCCGTTGCTCCGATACTCCGGCACTCCCTGGAGGGCCTATGGCCAAGCTTCCTCATATCATCATCTTCAACCCCGACTCGTGGCGGGGGGATGTGCAGGGGCACGTCGGCAATCCGGGCGCGGTGACGCCGAACCTCGATGAGATCGTCAAGACCGACGCCGTCTCGTTCCGGAACGCCTTCTGCCAGAACCCGGTCTGCACGCCGAGCCGCTGCTCGTTCATGAGCGGATGGTATACGCACGTGCGCGGCCATCGGACGATGTACCACATGATGCGCGCCGACGAGCCGGTCCTGCTGAAAACGCTCAAGGACAACGGATACTACGTCTGGTGGGGCGGCAAGAACGATCTCGTGCCCGGCCAGCTTCCGTTCGACCCCTACTGCACGGTGAAGTACAGGCCGATGCGCCCGGCGGGCGGGAGGAATGCGGGCACGCCCGAGGGATGGCGCGGCAAGCCGGGGAGCGACACTTATTACTCGTTCTTCGCAGGCAAGCTCGACACTCCCGGCGAGGGCACCCACTACGACAACGACTGGGGCAACGTCCTCGGCGCGATCGACCTCATCCGCAACCGACCGAAGGATCAGCCGCTCTGCATCTACCTCCCGATCAGCTTCCCTCATCCGGCCTACAGAGTCGAGGAGCCGTGGTTCAGCATGATCGACCGGAAGAAGATCCCCCAGCGCACGCCGACTCCCGAGGGCTGGAAGGACAAACCGAGCATGCTGAAGGGCATCTGGGAGCGCCAGAAGCTCCAAACGTGGACCGAGGAGCGCTGGACCGAGCTTCGGGCGACCTACTACGGCATGTGCGCCCGCGTCGATCACCAGTTCGGGATGCTGATGGACGCGCTCAAGGACGCCGGCATCTACGACGACACGGCGGTCTTCATGTTCAGCGACCACGGCGACTTCACCGGCGACTATGGGCTCGTGGAGAAGAACCAGAACACATTCGAGGACTGCCTCTCGCGCGTACCGTTCGTCATCAAGCCGCCGAAGGGGGTCAAAGTGAAGCCGCGCGTGAGCGACGCCCTCGTCGAGCTGATCGACTTCCCGGCGACGGTCGAGGCGATCACCGGAATTGCGCCGAAGCACACGCATTTCGGGAAGTCGCTGCTCCCGGTGATCGCGGGCGAGACCGACGAGCATCGGGACGCGGTATTCTGCGAGGGCGGGCGGCTCCACGGCGAGCGGCACTGCATGGAACTCGAGAGCACCAGTTCGCAGGTGTCGACGGGACTCTACTGGCCGAGGGTGAACCTCCAGCAGAGCGAAGGCCCGGAGCACACGAAGGCGACGATGTGCCGGACGAAGGACTTCAAGTACGTCCGGCGCCTCTACGAGCAGGACGAGCTCTACGATCTGCGCAACGACCCTCAGGAACTCCACAACCGCATCGACGATCCGTCGCTCGCGGACGAACTCCTGAAGCTGAAGGAACGGATGCTGACGTTCTACCAGGAGACCTGCGACGTGGTCCCGTGGGAGACGGACAGGCGATAGACTGCAGACCGCCGTCTGCGGTCTGCAGTCTACAGGAGCGGCTCGATCTCTGCCACGATGCGCTCCTTCATGTCGGGGTACAGGCCGCGAATGGTCTGCTGCACCTTCCCCGCTTTGTCGATGATGACCAGCGTGGGCAGGCTGACCGCGGAGTAGTCGGCCGCCACAGAGCCGTCCTCATCGAGCAGGACGAGGCCCCGGTAGTCGTTCGCTCGCACGAACTTCCTGACCCTGTCACGGCTCTCCCTCTGGTTGATGCCGATCACCTTGACACCCTTGGAGGCATACTCCTCCTCGATCTCGCTGAGGATCGGCATCAGCTCCCTGCACGGCGAGCACCAAGTCGCCCAGAAGTCGAGGATCACCACCTGACCCTCGAAGTTCGAGAGGGAAATCCGCTTTCCATCGATGGACCGGAGAGTGAAATCGTACGTAGTTCGCGAAGCCGAACCGGCTTCCGGGGCCGGGATGCCTCACCCGCCGCCGGGAGCCGTCGTCTCGCAGGAATCGCCGTCCTGCAGCGCCGCACCCGGCATCGGACCCCGGGTGTTCTGCATCATGTAGGCGAACGCGACGCCGACGATGATCAAGATCGCCAAGAAGAGAGTGTAACCTCTACGCATTTCCGGCACCTCCGCTAGCCTGAAAGACGGTAGCAATCTGCTCCGGGTTCCGGGAAACACGAATGACACGAATAGACGAATGGGGCAAGACCGGGTCGGCTCACCGAGATGGCTCCTACCGGCAGACCGGGCGTCATGCTGCTGCCTAACCCTGCACTAATGGGATTGCCGATGGCACGAATCTACGCCTGTCTACCGACAATCGTGTCGTTCACCCTGCATGCGTGTCTCCCCCGGCATCCCGTTCGTGTGCCGCTGCCTTGGCAGCATAGGTCGCCGCATACCAATGCGAGCCACCGGAATCAGCGCCGCCCAGATCCTCCCCATCATTCGTCCATTCGTAGTATTCGTGTTTCCGCTCTACTTCACGATCGGTTCGAGCGGCTGGCGATTGCCGAAGGTCGGGACGGGCGTGTTCCCGGGCGCGGCCCATCGGACGGCGTTCTCTATGACCTTGAGGACGTTGGCGTCCTTGAAGGTCGGGTAGCTCTCGTGGCCCGGCCGGAAGTAGAAGACTTTGCCCCGGCCTCTGTGCCAGCAGCACCCACTTCGGAAGACCTCGCCGCCTTGGAACCAGCTTATGAAGACCTGCTCGTCGGGCTGAGGGATGTCGAACCGCTCGCCGTACATCTCTTCCATCGGCAGTTCGAAGTACGCGTCGAGGCCCTCGGTGATCGGATGCGACGGATCGATGACCCATAGGCGCTCCTTCTCGTCGGCCTCGCGCCAGATCAGGTTGCAGGTCGTGCCCATCAGGCGCTGGAAGATCTTCGAGAAGTGGCCGGAGTGCAGGACGATCAGCCCCATGCCCTCCAGGACACGCTGCTGAACCTTGCCCACCACAGCGTCGGATACCTCACCGTGCGCCATGTGGCCCCACCAGGTCATGACGTCGGTCTCGGCGAGAACGGCGTCGGTCAGGCCGTGCTCCGGCTCGTCGAGCGTGGCGGTTCGAACCTTCATGTCCGGCTGCTTGCGGAGATGCTCGGCGATCGCCTCGTGCATTCCCTTGGGATAGATTGTGCTCGCCGGGTGGTCAGCGTGCTTCTCGTGTCGGAACTCGTTCCAGACGGTTACGCGGATGGTCTTGCTCATGTTATGCCCTCTCTTCGGATGAGGTGTTGGTTTCCGAGAAACCTTTCTGCCGGAGAGGGGTATTCTCCTGCCGGATTGATCGTCCCAATGCATCTGGGCGCGTTCATAGAGAAGACATGGAGATTTGGTCTCCGTTACCTGGACACGCGCCGCACCCAACAGTTAGAATGTGTTCGGCATGTTGAGACCACACCAATCCAGTAGCGAGCTCTTGACGATTCCTATGCACTGAAGCGACCACATGAGATGGCTGTTCTGGCGATCAACGCCCTGATGGATGGAGGGGTGAGAGCGATAGACATTGTTGAGCATGCGCTTGAGCGCATGAACGAGCGAGGAGTAACGGCGCAAGACGTGGCTGCAACGATCCACCACGGTGAGCAGTTCCCTGCCAAGCGGGGCAGAACCGGGTTCCGACGCAACTTTCCCTTCGATGCCCAGTGACATGGGAGGTTCGATGCCACGAAGCAGGTGGAAGTCTATGCTGTGTAGGAGAACGGCGACTGGACGGTCATCACCGTTATTGCCAAATACTTCTGAACCTGCTAACATAGGAGCATGAAGCTCACCTGTGATCCCAGGCACAACGTTGCATATATCCGCTTCCGCGACAAGCCCGAGCAGGTCGAGACCATCCAGGTTAGCGATGAGTTGAACATCGACTTGGCTCCGGACGGTACTATCTACGGGATTGAACTCCTCAACGCCAACGATCAACTCAGCCGCGCGGATGCCGGCAAGCTTCTGGTTATCAACGAATCCACAGGCGAACACGCCGAGTTGCCGCTGAGCGCTGCTTAGCTGTATCTCATTCTTCATACCCTCTCACCCCATCCATAGGCAACGGACCTGGTCTGGCATGTCCATGGATCATGGAGTCTCTCGCGTATCAACGTAGAAGGCGGTAACGGAGATGGAACGTCGTGAGTTCTCGAAGGCGGTCGGCGGGGGACTGTGCATGGCCGCGGTAGGAGGGATATCCGTGACCGATGCGAGTGCTGCGGGGAAACCGAATATCATCCTCTGCATGGCTGATGACCAGGGCTGGGGCGACATGGCGTACAACGATCATCCCGTCCTCAAGACCCCAAGACTTCGACCGCTTCTACTCCGCCACGCCGGTGTGCTCCCCGACTCGCGGGAGCGTGATGATCGGCCGCCATACGAACCGGCTCGGGGGCTTCTCCTGGGGCTATCCGAACCGCCCATAGGAAATCACCGTCACTGAGGTTCTCAAGAACGCCAGGCAAGTGACCGGGCACTCTGGCGAGTGCCATCTCGGTTCGGTGAGCAAGGGTAGGCCGGCCAATCTCGGCGCGCGCAGGTTCGACGAGTGGCTCTCCGAGCTGGACCTCTTTGACAACGCTCCGATCTTGAGCCGCGAGGGAGTCGCCGCCCAGACCAAGGGCGAGAGCTCGATGGTCATGGTGGATACCGCGCTGGAACTCATCTGCAAGCACGCCGATCGAGTGACGTCGGTGAAGCCCGATCTGGAGAGTTGGCTGGCGGCGGTGGCGCGGAGTCCGAACGGCAAGGACTATCGCTGAGCGCAGAACTCGCGCTTCTCCTCGATGCGGAAGTTTTCCAGCGCGTTGGTGCGGAGGAGACGGTCGGCGGCGCGGACCGCGTACTCCTCGGTGAAGCGTCCCTCTGCGACCTTGTCGGCCAGCACGCGGGCGATCTCGCGGCGCGCGATCCGGGAGTGGCCGTACGATCCCTCGACCATGCAGAAGTCGCCGCCGAAGCCGTGGATCTTGGTGAGCGGGACGGTCTCCAGCATGTCGGAGAGGTATCTCCGGGCGGCCGGGGGGTTGAAGATCCATGCCCAGCAAAAGTCGATCCACACGTTCGGGAAGTTCTTGCAGATGTTGACCAACTCGTCGGTATACGGCCAGGAGATGTGGTAGACGTCGAACTTCACGTGCGGGTACTTCATGAACAGCGGTATCAGGAGCGCGGCGCGGCTGTTCCTGACGTCGTTGCCGTTGCCCTCCTGCAGGCCGGTGTGGAACTTCACGGGCAGGTAGTACTCACCGCACTTCCTCAACAGGTAGTGGATGATGAAGTCCTCCACAGCGCGACGCTCGGCCGCCGTCGGGTGGCCTTTCAGTACCTCCCTGAACGACCGTTCGGCCCACGCGCGGGAGACATCGTCGAAGGCAAGCGATCGATCGTAGGCACGGCTGATCTTGAGCGCCGCCGCTCCCCGCGCGTACTGCTCGAAGTAGTAGTCGATGACAGCCAGATACTCTGCCAGGCTCCCGATCGGCATCCCCGCGTCTTTCGACAGGAAATCGAGGTCCAGCCCGCTGAAGTTGTCGTACATGTCGTAGATGAACAGGCCGGGGTACGGCGTCCTGGGAATCACCGGATGGCCGTCCCAGGTGTTTGCGAGCACAAGATCGATGCCGGCGCGGTCGAACACCTCGCGGGCCCACGTCTCCCTTGGCACGGCATCCATCTTCTCGCTCAGCGGCTCGACCGTGTCGTCGGCCAGATCCTCAATGCCGTAGATATCCCGGATGGCGATGCGGAGGCACTCGCAGTAGGCAGTGTTCCAGGCGCGCTCGTAGTACGGCTTGGCAAGCTCCCACTTCTCCATCGGCGACAGCTCGGAATCAGTCTTCTTGACCTGCTCCATGTCCTGGATCGGCATGCCGGCGGAGATCAGGTCGGAGTTTGCGTACTGGCTGAACAGCGCCCCGAAGTCGAGCCGTCCGAGCCCGGCCAATTCATGCGGCGGGACCGTGTGCTCGTGGGTGTCGATGATCGATATCTTGTCAACTTCGGCGCGGATTCGGCTGTAGAGGTCGGTGGGCATGATCGGCTCCTTATCAAGCGAGAGCAGTATAAACCTATCGGCGAGGGTAGTCAAGCAGATGGGCAAGCGGGGGTGATGGAAAGAGGGTCTTGGGTTGGGCGCCCGGACGGCATCCCAACCCAAGACGATGCTCGATATCGCTATCCCGGCGGAGTCACAGGTACAAACGCAATCGGGATGATCTGATCGACGCACTGCGCCACGATCCAGTTCTCGACGCAGCGCAGCTTGCAGAAGTACGGAAGCCTGAGCCAGCGATTGGACTTGTACACAAACACGTCCGGGCAACCCATGAAGCAGTCAGGCCTGTAGAGGCTGCCCGTCGTCTGATTGGGCTGCACTATGTTCCCCATCGGGTCCACGAAGGCCACGGCTGTGCACCCGTCCGTATTCTCGTCACATGGGAACGGATATGGGTCCGGCGTGACGAACTTGTTCTCCGTGACGGAGGAGTCTACCTTGATCTGGTATTTGAGGAACGAGCCTGCCAGCCAGGTGAACTTGCCCATCTCGCTGTCGCCCTCACTGACGTGAAGGGTGATCAGGATGGACCATCCGGGGTCCAGAGTCACACAGGCATTGCGAGACAGGGGATTGGGGTTCTCATCCACGATGAGCAGCTTGAACGTCCTCCTGACCGTCGTGGGATTCTGGATCCGGATCTTCCATTTGTGCAAAGCGTTGGACTGAAGTGTGTCCGTGAAGTTCACGAACTCCCCACCCTCGAATGCTCCCGCGTATGTAGGCGGCTTGCCTCCCACCACCGGAGCAGGGTACGCGGGAATGCCCGGCCAGCGCAGGAGAGTGTCGAGAGTCGTTCCCGGATTGAGGTCGAAATGCACGACATCGCCCTGAGTCGGCAGGGGTACTGCGCAGACCGTCCCGGCAGCCAGCACTGTCCCAAGGATCAGTGCCAAGAGAACAGACTTGGCCATAGCTTTACCTCCGTAGATAGTGTTCCAGGCGCGGACTCATGGCCGTCCGAGCCTATTGGGGGTTGCCGTATGGGCAAGGCAACTCCCATCACCCGATACCCCTGTGTCGCGTATCTCAACCGGTGAACCTCAGCGCGGATTCGTCGTTATGTGAGTGTGAGCATCCGCGTGGGGCAGTGACCAGCGATCCGTGATCAGTAACCGGTGACCAGTGACCAGTATCCAGTAAGGGCGCATGCTATCCCCTCCGCACCGATCACTGACTACTGCTCACTGATTACTGGTCACTGGTCACTGATTACTGGTTACTGTCTCCTGGTCACTTGCCGTCCCCGGCTTGGAGGCGAGGTAGATGACCACGTCGCCGGCGTCGAAGCGCATGTCGTCGAGCCGGTCGAACGCATACCGCTCGCCTCGATGGTATGCGCCGATCGGGAGCTTGCCGGCCATATCCGGGAGCTGATCGAGCGTGAGACCGGCTTCGGCCGGCTCGATGTGCTTCTCGCCGAAGTCGAGCCCGCGCCCGAACGAGAGGATGTCGTCGAGGAACCGGGGCACGTGTAGAAACTGGGTTGCGATCGCCAGCATGCGTCCCCCGGCAACCGGCGAGGCCACGACGACATCGGCTCCGCTGCGATAGATCAGCGGCACGTTCTCCGCCTCCCTGGCGGCAGCTATGACGCAGATGCTGGGGTTGAGATGCTTGGCGGTGAGGCAGACAAGCACCGTCGAATCATCGCGGTCCAGGTTCACGATGATCGCATAGGCTTTCTCGACTGCTGCGGCCTTCAGCGTTCCTTCCTCGGTGGCGTTGCCTCGGAACGCGGTCAGCCCCTCCCGCGCGGCATCGTCGGCAGCGCTCGGATCCGCGTCGATGATGACGATGTCGTCCGGTCTGCGGCCGAACGACAGCAGCTCATCGACGGTGGCATGGCCCTTGACCCCATAGCCGCAGATGATGATGTGGTCCTTCAGCCTGTCGTACGTCCGCTGCATCTGATTTGCCTCCCTGTATCGCTGGAGCGCAAGCTGGTAGGCTGTTCCGATGAACAGGATTAGGACGATGACCCTGACCGGAGCGACGACGAGAGAGCTGATCAGCCTTGCTCTCTGCGTGATCGGCACGATATCTCCGTATCCGACGGTGGTGATCGTTACCATGGTGTAGTAGAAGACGTCGATGAAGGAGAGCGGATCGTCCGGGTCGCGGTCCTGCAGCCCGTCTCTATCGATCCACAACACGCCCGTGACGAAGGCGATCAGCGCCAGAACCAGCAGCAGCCGGCGCAGAAGGTCCGGGATGATGTCCTCATATCCGGTGACCAGCGAGACTCCGTGAGCGGTATCTTCCCTGCGCATTGCCTCTACCAGCTTGTGGAGTAGTCGTTACGTCAAGAGGATACCCCGGAGGGAGGACTGGTAATCAGTGAACAGTGACCGGTGATCGGTAACCAGTGACCAGTGACCAGTAACCAGACAGTCCACTGATCACTGGTTACTGATTACTGGTTACCGATTACTCCCTCTACAGCATTCGGCCGATCAGGACGCCGGCGACGAGGGCCGCGACTCCGAGGATCGTGTGCCCGAAGACGTTGCCGACCGCCGTCGCCCACTCCGCCGACTTCAGGAGCCTCGCGGTATCGAAGGCGTAGGTGGAGAACGTGGTGAATGCGCCCATGAAGCCGGTCAACGCGATGAGACGGATCTCGGCGTTGAGGTGCATCTTCTTCTGGGCGAGGACGTAGATCAGGCCGAAGAGGAAGCTGCCGATGATGTTGACGGTGAACGTCCCGAGCGGGAACGATCCGGTCCTGGCCCTGGATGCCAGTTCACACACGGTGAAACGACTGATGGTGCCGGCCGCGCCCGCGACCGCGAGCCAGAGAAGCTTCTGAAGCATGATTACCTCCTGCAATTCTGATTGTTCGGAATTGTAGGAGTCATCAGCCCACTCGCTGCGGACGGTTATCGGCGGACTCCATCACCATTGCGTGGATTATATATCCTACCGGCTGATCGGTCAAGCCGAGGGAGAAGACAGAGGAGTGCCGGAGTGATGGGTTCCCAGTACTCCAACACTCCATTACTCCAGCACTCCATCCACGCGATCTGTATTCTAGAGCTTCGCCTTTGCCGAGGCGAGGAGTTCCTGCACCTTCACCGGCATGCCGGTGCGGCTGCTCCGGATCGCCCCGAAGATCAGCGCGATCGACTGCAGGTTGTCCTCGACATTGGTCTCCATCGGCTCTCCGCCGTCGAGCCAGCGCACGAACTTCTCGATCAGCCAGGTGTTCGACCACTTCGGCTGCTCGATCAGCGGGATCGGCTCGGCGACGTCTTCCTCGCCCCACTGTCGGTCGGGCTTGTAGGGGAACCTCTTCAACTCGCGATGGCTCAGGACGAGCGTGGACAACTCGCACTCGGCGCGGAAGTACTCGTGCGACCAGCCGTTCATCGTGATGGCGTTGGTCTTCGCGCCCTCGTAGAAGCCGCGGGTGTTGTTCTCGAAGGACATGATCACCAGACCGTTGGAGTCGCCGGCGAACTCGCCCCACGCCGGATTCCAGGTCTGCGCATAGATCGTGTCGCACTTCGCGCCCGCAAAGTCGGCCATGATATCGAGGTGGTGCACCGCGCCCTCGACCATCAGCGCGTCGGGGATCTCGTGCCGGAACTTGCCCCATGACCCGAACCGGCGGCAGTCGTGCGTGAACCGGCAGATCAGGTAGTCGAGCCTGCCGTGCCTGCCGGATCGAAGCTCCCGGCGCATGGTGGTCTTGTCCTGGTCGAAGCGGTGGCTCATGGTGACGCCCATCTTCTTCCCGGCGCGCCGCACCTTGTCCGCGATCCGGACCGACGCCTCGAGCGTGTCGGCGATCGGCTTCTCGGAGAGGATGTGCATGTCGTGCTCGAGGGCGATGTCTACTACCTGCTCGTGGAAGGCCGGCGGCACGACGATGGTGCAGAAGTCGGCTTTGTTCTCATCAAACGCCTTGCGGATATCGGTGTAGAGCTGATCGTCCCGCAGGCCGAGGCCCTCCTTCGCGTTGACGAATGCCTCCGGGTTGATATCGACCGCCGCGACGACCTCCACCAGCCCATCCGCAACGTTCGGCGGCAGGAAGTTCCTGCACCACCAGCCTCCAAACCCGCCGGTTCCAACCTGGATCATCTTGTATGCCATCTCAGCCTCCTACTCATACTCCTGCTCAATACACAGTCTGGCCGGCACGGAGGCACGGCCTCCACACCGATCGCAGGCGACTCAGCCGCCGTCCACCCATGCACCGTGCGCCAGGTTGACGGCAGAGCCATCAGGGATCGCATGGGAGTCATCTCCGGTCCGGCTTCGGCTCGGCGGGGCCGTGCGTGTGCTCCCAGAGGTGGCCCGGACGCTTCGCGCCCTCCATCGTCGTCTCGAAGAAGACCGCCGCACCCGGCTCGATCACCCGCTGGACATCGTGGTGATGGCCCATCCCGGTGACCACGCAATCGCCCGGCCCGACCTCGAAGAACCTGCCTTCCGTGACCGCGACACACCGACCGCTAAAGAAGATCCAGTACTCGTCGCAGTCGTGGAAATGATTGTCGAAGCTGGTGGTCTTCGGATAGTCGGTCCTGTCGCCACGCTCGACGGGATTATCGTCGTTCCACACGGGAAAGATCCCCGATCCGCCGACCTCGTCGCCCCACCGGCCGCACATGCGGATCAGCGTCGTATCCTCCGGGACATCGGTGATCTCGAAGTGAGCGCCGGGCGTGAGATCGATGTTCGCGCCTCGCTCGGCCTCGATCGACTGGCCGCCGAACGTAACCCGGCACTTGCCCTCGCCGACGATCAGCTTCTCCTTCTCGCCGACCCGTTCGAATACATTCGTCTCGCCGGGAGCGAGCCTTGTGATGTCGAAGTACTCCATCTCGCACCACGAGGGCGCGAGTCCCTTACCGGATCTGAAAACGGGCATCGCTTGTCTCCCTTCATACAACCCGCCGCTCAGCGGTTCAAAGCACGTGATCCTCTCCATCGGTATCGATGTGGCCGATGACCTTGTCTCCGTTCAGGAACTCGATCCGACCGTCACGGTAGCGCACACGGACCTTGCCCTCTTCGTCAAGAGCGATCTCGTGGCCGTGCATGTGGATGCCGGTGGCGTACTTGCCCGCCACATCGAGGCCGGTGTCACCGATCCCGTTGAGGCCGATGCCCTTCTCGGTGTGCCCCTCGCCGTGGACCTGGATGCCGTACTGCATCGGCTGGCCGGGGAGCATCTGGATGTTCATGCCGATCACCTTGGTCTCATCGGGGCCGGCGTAGTGGTTCGTCATCTCGATATTCATGCCGAGAGCGACCGCCCGGGCGTGGTTGAAGACCTCCGAGTGGAGACCGCACGACCAACCCGGCCCGTTCTTGGTCAGCCGGGAGCAGAGGACGCACGCATCGCCGCCGGTGTGGTGGGTAGTGAGGTGCGAGTAGATCGTCCAGGGATAGGATGTCCCGCTGCCCTTCTGCTCGTGCATGAGGGAGAGGATCTCCTGGGTGCCGACGGTCCCGGTAGTCTCGTCGGAGCGCTCGAAGCGGATCATAGTGTCGAGCGGCTCCATCGGCGGTCGGCCCTTGTAGACGCAGCTCTTGAGTATCTGGCCCTCGGTCGTCAGCGGGCCCTCCTCCTCCGGCTTCTCCCCGGCGGCGAGTGCCTTCCTGCCGAGCAGACCTCCCGCGAGTGCGAGGAGTCCTTTCACGATGAAGTTCCTGCGGCGTGATGTGTCCATTGTTTCCTCCGGGAAAACGGTGATCGGTAACCAGTATCCAGTATCCAGTAGATGCGTCTCACCGAATACTGGTTACCGGTCACTGGTCACTGATTACCGATTACTTCCAGTTCGCCCACCTCTTCACGGTCGGGAGCGGCCTGTCCTCCGGCCAGCGGATCTCGTACGGGATGCCGGGCAGGAGATCGAAGACGTCGTCCGTGACGGGTGATTCGCCGTCCGGGTCGAGGCAGACCGCCCAGACAAACGTCCGCGACGCAAACACGGCCCGGTCCCCCCGACGCTCGATCTTGATCTGCGGCTCGGCGAACTTCAAATCCTTGAACCGCGTGACGAACACCCGGTTCTGAGCGACCGTCCGCCCATCTTTGAGAAGGAGGGCGAACGCGCCGGATGCATCCGGGCCGAGCGCGGTCCACTGCTCCATCGGGATCTCTCCGATGACGGTGGAGGCGTTCGGCGGGAGTGTGATGTGTTGCTCGTAGCAGAGGGAAACCCCTCCCCGGCCATCCCCGCCACGGGGAGGGGGCGCCTGGGTGGACTCCCCGACTCGGGGAGGGAGTATCTGGTCGGGCTCCCCACCGTGGGGAGGGAGTGCCTCGCTCGGCTCGCTGGCATGCTCCCTCCCCGTGGCGGGGAGGGCTGGGGAGGGGTTCCGGCCGTCGAGGCGGAAGAGGCCGTAACGGACTTCGCCGACCCACGGTTCGGGAGTATCGTTCACGCCATAGATGGTCACTGCGTCCTCACCCGCAACCGGTATCACATGCACCGGCGCGAAGGCCCGGCGAACCGGGTGGTACGCGAGCTTCCGGCGGAGGTAGTAGTCGACGATCGTCCACCCGTGGCTCACGGGCCATGAGTCGTTGTACATCCAGAAGATCGCCGACGACGAACTGAACATCCGGCGGCGGAAGTTGTTGATATACTCCTGCAGGCCCTCCGCCTGGACGACTCCGCTGTAGAAGCAGTAGTCCTCGAACTCGAATTCCTCCGGCTTGCGGCCCGTCCAGCGCTCGATGGCGTCGTATGCAACCCCCGGCTGCCCCCAGTAGTTGCAGGCGTTGTCGTGGAACTCCCAGACCGGCGAGAAGACGCGCCGCTGGCCCTCGGGGAGGAACTGCTTCAGCGTCGCCATGGAGGTCGCGCCGAGCACTCCGCCCTCGTTCGGGAAGCGGCTGACGTCCTTCCGGTACTCCCAGAAGTCGCCCTTGCCCTCGCCGAGCGAGACGTGCCAGGGATGCTGGTCGCCGGTGGTCTTGTCCTGAGGGTGGCGGCTGTCGGTCGAGTACGGCGAACTCGGCCAGTACGGGCGCGATGGGTCCTCCGTCTTCACGATGCGCGGGATCTCCAGGTGATAGAGCGCGTAGTCCGGATGCGGGCGGTTTCGCTCGTATCCCCATGCCCACGCGGCCCACTCGAGCTCGTTGTTGCCGCACCAGACGAGCAGGCTCGGATGCGGCGAGAGGTCGCGGACCTGGTGCGTGATCTCCCGGCGGACGTTCATCAGGAACTCGGCGTTGTCGCTCGGGTACTTGGCGCAGGCGAAGATGAAGTCGTGCCAGACGAGCACGCCCGCCTCGTCGCAGGCGTCGAGGAAGGCGTGGTCGGCGTAGAGTCCCCCACCCCAGACCCGCAGCGCATTGAAGTTGGCCTCGACCGCGAGCCGGACGAGCTTGCGGTAGTGATCGGCGTCCGTGCGGGCATAGATCATGTCCGGCGGGACCCAGTTGCCTCCCTTGGCGAAGATCGGCCGGCCGTTGACTTCGAGAATGAAGTAGTCGCCGACCTCGGGGTGCGGGTCGGTGTTGATCCTGATGCTTCGGATGCCGGTCCGGCGCGTGGCCTTGTCTACGACCTCTCCATCGACCAGCGCCTCGATCTCGACCGTGTAGAGCGGCTGGTCTCCGTGCGGGATCGGCCACCAGAGCTTCGGGTCGGCGATCTCGACGGAGATGTCCTGGCGCGAGATGCCGGCCGGGAGTTCGAGCTCGACCTCGGCGGATGCCCGGCGCTGAGGCGCGGCCACTACATCGCCTGGTTCGGTGACCGTCATCCGCACGGTGGCCTTCACCGGCTCGGGATGGATATTGTCGACGAACACCCGAGCGTTGATGCGGGCGGTCGAGTGATCGTCGGAAAGCTCGGGGTAGACGGCGACGGCGTCGATGCGCGGGGCGGAGGTCCACTCCAGCCGGACCGAGCGCCAGATGCCGACGTTGATCAGCCGTGGGCTCCAGTCCCACGAGAACGAGTACTGCGGTTTCCGGAGCCAGCAGCGCTTCGTGAGCTGGTTGTCAAGGCCGTTGACATACCCGTCGCCGCATTTCTCAGCAACGTAGTAGAGGCCGCTCTCGATCTGAACGGCGAGGCAGTTCTCGCCCTCACGCAGTCTGCCGGTGACGTCGATCCGGCACGGGGTGAAGCAGTTGTCGTGTCGTCCGACCTCCTGGCCGTTGAGGTAGATGACGGAACAGAGGTCGAGACCCTCGAAGACGAGCCACGCCCGCTGCGAGAGCGACTCGCCGGGCGCGGCAAAGCGGGTGCGGTAGACCCAGACCTGCTCCTCGACCCAGCGAGCGGCCTGTGCGTTCAGACCGACGTTGCAGTCCTGTATCCAGCCCTCGCGCTCCAGGTCGAGGTGGATCTCGCCGGGCACGTGGGCGTCTATGAACGTTCGCTCATCAGCGTCGTCGCCGATGTAGTGCTCGCATCGGCCGTGCTGGCCGTCGAAGCCTCTGACCTTCCAGACGCCGTTCAGACTCAGTGATGAAAGCATGGGTACTCCTCGGACGGTACGATGAAATGATTCTACCGGAGATGAGAATGGAAGCGCAAGTGGGAACTGCGGTCGGTTGTAGGTGTCGGAATGCGTATCCGCCGGCGCAACTCCCTGATCCGCAGAGTGCCTGACCTTGCGGAGATATGGCATATTGAGACAGGCTTACCCGACGGCTCTGCAGGACATAACGCATGGTCGTCGATGCTCATATTCGTCTTCCGGGCACGGGAAAACGGCGAACATACGACCAAGCAAGCGACATGCTCGTCTCCGACCTGCTGTCATTGCGCATTACTTCCGGCCCAAGGTGGATTACTGCTTCGATGTCACCCACGGCTGCCCGAGCATCTGCTACGATGCATCGGGGTTGGCCGCCCCGGGGGTTGTCGAGATGACCGGCCGCGATGCACTGATCCCTGACGGCGGAGCCGTCAGGGATCGATCACAGGCGGCTCCGCCGCCGTCCGGGTTGACAGCGGAGCTGTCATGGATCGGTCTGATCCTACTTCGGCTGGTTGTCGGCCAGACGCTCGCGGTAGAACTTGATGCGCGGCTCGGAGTCGTTGGGGACGAAGACCTCCTTGAAGTGGGTGATCTTCTCCCGCTTGATCGTCTCCTCGAACTCGTCCACCAGCGCCTTGTAGTCGATGCCGGGCTGACGCTTCCCAGGCTGGAGCGCTCCGTCATCGGCGATGAAGCCGAGGTCCTGAGAAAGCCGCGTGTAGATGATCGGGAGCTTGGCGAGCTTGACGCGGCGGAGAGTCTCCGAATCCTTCGCAAGCTTCTCGGCCTCCGCGAAGAGCGCGAACGACTGATCGACGAAATCCTTCGAGAGGAAGTCGATGTCCGGCCTGTATCGGATGTGGGTCATCAGGGGGTTGCCGTCCTTCGGCTTCGCGTGGTACTCCTCCCAGATACTCCAGAGCAGGTCGTTGTACTTCCAGATCGGCTCGGCGGCCTTGCCGTAGTAGCCGTAGATGAAGTCGCGCATCAACTCGCGGGTGTCGAGCGAGGGATCCCAGAGCTGCTTGGCCCAGACCCAGCTTCTCATGACGCCGTTGTCCGATCCGGGACTCTGGTACGAGCCCTGAAGCATGACGCCACGCGCGTTGTGGTCGATGAACCATCGGATCGCAGGTGTCACGACCTGCATGTTCGGCATCGGCAGCGAGTAGTGGCTGAAGTTCGTCGTGTAGTCCCAGATGTGCATCGTCGCGCCGACGGCCGCCCACGCCTTCATCGCCGACTGGAACTTCTCGGTTTCGGTGACGAGGAGGAACGGCGTCCCCCAGGCGTGGCTGTCGGTGCAGAGCTGGATGGCGACGTTGTCCCTCGGCTTGATCGTCTTCGGCGGCATGAACGTGCCGAGATAGGCGAGGGTCGATACCTTGACGTTCGGGTAATCCTTGCGGATCGCGTCGGCGACGGCATTGACGAACTTGATCAGCGTGCCGGACTGCGATCCCTCCGCGTCGTCTATCGCCTTGCAGTTCGCGCACTCGCAGTAGCCCGTCGTGTCATTCGGCGAGACGCTGATGATCTCGCTGTGCGGCTTCTCCGCCAGCTTGGCCTTCACGCCCTCTATGACGATCTTCAGCACGTCGGGATTGGTCAGGCAGAGCTGGACCGGCTGACGCTTTCCGCCGAGCTCCGAGTAGTACTCGGGATGGTCCTTGAAGTACTTCGCCTGCGGGACGAGGGTTTCGTAAGTGTGGACGAACAGCGCGTAATCGACATTCCCGCCGAACTCCTCCGGGATAGCGGCCCACGGGGAGTTCGTGCGGTTTCGGAGCGACCAGGTGCCGTCGAAGGCGTCCCAGTAGAAGGGATCGCGGATTTCCAGGATCGGCGTGTACTGCCTAGGCACGGGCCGGAACTTCAGGTTGGTGATCTTCGGGATCGTGGCATCCGCCACCCGATCGTACCAGCGGCATCCGAGGTCTTCTTCGAGGAGCGCGTAGACGGCGTTGATCGGGCCGCGAGTCGTCCCGCCGAGCAGGAAGAGGGTCTCGCCCTTGACGGTGATCGCGTAGCCCTCGGCGCCCAGGTCCGCGGAGGCCTCCGGGAGCCTCGATCCGGCGAGCAGGCGGGTTCGGCCGATGCTGATCACCTTACCTTTGGGCCGATACCCGACGCTCTCGTTGGCAATCGGGAAGTCGGCGCCGGTCATCTTCTTCAGCCACAACGCAAGATCGGCGGCGGCCTTCCGCTCCTGCGAGGTCGGCTTTGCAGGGAGCAGTATGGTGTAGTCGGTGCGTCTGCCGGATGCGAGCCTCAGTTCCGGTCCGGGCTCACCTTTGGGCTTGAGGGAGTTCTTCCAGTCCGGATGAGGAGCGGCTCCGAGACATACGCTTGCCGTGACGAGGAGAAGGGTCACAAGTCGGATCAAATCTGTGTGGTTCACGCGCCACCTCTGCTTTCGGGTAATCGAGGCGTGCATATGCGAATGCATGCCGGGTTGGGACGATGTTACCATGTTTGCCCCGGAGGGTCAAACCGGCGTTGAGCGCGCATTGATCCCGGGAGGAGCGACCAGGTGATGTGAAGCATCCACGTAGGGAACGGGCGCTGTCCCGTTCCGCCGGTTGCAGGCGTCCACCAAGCGGAACGCGACGGCGGGCGTTCCTTACGTGGATGCTTCGTGTCCGACACCGGCGAATCCGACATTTCCGGTTTGGCCGATGGGCTCGTCTGGAATATATGTGGAGGTCACGAGATGTGACACAATAACTACTTATTCCTAATTGCAAGTCTTGGAGGTGGATTCCATGATGGAAGAGGGACGCGAGCGCGAGCAGACGCTCAAAGATCTTGAAGACGAGGTCAGGAGAGAACTGGGCATCCAGAACATCGGCCCGAACATGAGTACCCACGACGCGGGCAAGCTCGGCGGCTACATGGTCAAGAAGCTGATCGAGCGCGGGGAGAAGGCGATGGGACAGGAAAGTCACTGACAGGCTGCAGGCAAGCATATCGCCCCCTGTATTCCTCTGTTCGTGTGGCCCCGGTGGACTTATCCGCCGGGGTCGGTTTGTTTTCGGCCCACAGCGGATCGAAGTAGGAATCGCGCGCGGGAATGCTGAACCGCTATCCTGACTTTCATCTCGGAGGCGGATGTGACTCGTACTGCTGCGTTCCTGCTCCTTACCGCAATGGCTGTCGTATCCGGCGCGTGCATGGGCTCCTCTCTGCGACCGACGAACCTGCGCTGCGAGCGGATGACAGACCCGCTGGGCATCGATGCGGCGCGCCCACACCTCTCATGGGTATGCGAGGCGGTCGATCCGGCCTCGCGCGGGCTCAAGCAGACCGCGTACCGGATCCTCGCCGCCTCCTCGGCATCCGAACTGCGCCGGAACAGGGGCGACCTCTGGGACAGCGGCAAGATCGCCTCTGACTCCAACGTCGCCATCCCCTACGCAGGCAAGCGGCTCTCATCCCGCCAACGCGTCTTCTGGAAGGTGCGCGTCTGGGACCAGGACGACCGGCCTTCCGCGTGGAGCATCCCCGCCGAGTGGACGATGGGCGTGCTCGATCCGAAGGACTGGCGCGGGCGGTGGATCGCCTCCGATCTGGAACTGCTGCCCTACCAGAAGGAGCTGAAGGCCATGCCCGATGACGACCGTGACCCTCAGTTCTGCCCGAAGCACTGGGGACGCGGCGGCAAGATCATCGAGATGTCCGGAAACGTGAGGGAGGCTCCCGCGGTCTACATGCGCCGTGAGTTCGATGCGCCGAAGGAGATCCGCCGGGCGGTGGCTTTCGTTTCCGGCCTGGGATGCTTCGAACTGCACATCAACGGCCGGTTCGTCGGCCCGAACCTGCTCGACCCGGCGATGTGCGACTATGCGAAGCGCGTGCCATACGTCGTGCGCGACGTGACCGAGTGGATGAAGCAGGGCCGGAACGCGGTCGGCGTGGTGCTCGGGAACGGCTGGTTCAGCCCGATCAGTCCGCTCTTCCACGGCTACTACCGCGCGGACTTCATATCGCCGCCCCAACTGCGGATGGACCTGGAGATCGAGTTCGCGGACGGCAGCCGGACCATCATCGGCACCGACCGCAAGTGGCAGTTCACCACAGACGGCCCAGTGCGCTACAACTGCTTCGCCGGCGGTGAGACGTACGACGCGCGCAAGGTGATGCCGGGATGGTCCGCGCCCGGTTTCGACGACTCGGCGTGGAAGGCGGCCCTGCCTGCTCCGTCGCCCGATGGACGGATGTCGGCCCAGTTGCTTTATCCCGTGAGAGCGCTCGAGGAGATCCCGGCGATCAAGGTCGAGAAGATCGGCGAGGACAGGTATCGCTTTACCCTCAGGGAGCAGATCGGAGGAGTGCCTCGCCTGCGCCTGCGCGCGAAACCGGGGCAGGCGATCACGATCCACTGTCCGGGCGCGGGAGGACATACCTTCGGCCGATACCAGACCGATATCTACACCGCCAGGGGCGAGGGCGAAGAGGTCTATCAGCCGAGCCTGACGTACCACGGCTTCGGCGCGGTCGATGTCTCGGGGCTCGGATACGAGCCGAAGGTCGAGGACTGCGTCGGCGTGGTGACGGCGACCGACCTGCCGGTGGTCGGCAAGTTCGCCTGCTCGGACGAGCGCCTCAACCGCCTCCAGGAGGTCTTCCGGCGGACGGTCTACAACTACATCATCCACCTCCCGAACGACCCGGTCCGGGAGAAGTCGCCCTGGGTCCAGGACGTGTGGAACCAGTTCGTCGCCGAGTCGTGGTTCTACGATGTCGGCCCGACGTACCGCAAGTGGCAGCTCGACATGCTCGACGGGCAGTTCCCCGACGGCTACGTCGCGCCGGTGGTCCCCGGTCGGTTTGAGGCGCCGGACATCAACGGCCCGTGGTGGGGCGGCGCGGTGCTCTACACCCCGTGGCTCTACTATCAGGTCTACGGGGATGCCTCCCTGCCGGCCGAGAGCTACGAGGGGATGAAGAAGCAGTTCGCATACCTGGAACAACTCTGCACGAACGAGGAGATACGCTCGACGTGGTGCAGCGCGGACAAGCCGGTCGCGCATCACTTCCCCGACTACTACACCGCTCCGCACGGCAAGGACATCCTGTGGTGGGGGCTCGGCGACTGGCTCGCGATCGACAGCCAGCGCGCGCGGGTGGCATACACCTCCACCGCCGCCTATGCGTGGTTCGCGCAAGTCCTCGCAGATACGGCGTCGATCCTGGGACGCACGGACGACCACGGGCTCTACGCAAAGCGCGCCGAGGAGATACGCGAGACGTTCAACCGCACGTTCCTCGATGCCGAGACGGGCAGGTATGACGTCAAGGGCGGCCAGACCGCTCAGGCGCTGGCATTGGCGCTCGGCCTCGCCCCAAGCGAGATGACCCCGAAGATCGAGGCCCGTCTGGCAGCGGCGGTCGAGGAGGCGAACAACCACATCACGTCGGGATTCGTCGGCACGCCGATCCTGCTCACCACGCTGTCGGAGATCGGACGCCCGGACCTGGCGTGGACGATAGCAACTCAGCCGGACGCGCCTGGGTGGTTCAGCACCGTGAGGCACGGGACCTACCAGGAGTCGTGGGACGGCGGCGGCGTGCAGATGCCGTCGCTCGCGGCCCCTATCCACGTGTGGTTCATGGAGGGACTGGCGGGCATCCGACCGGATGCCGGGTTCCGACACCTGACCCTCAAGCCCGACCTCGTCGGCGGACTCACGTGGGTCCGAGCATGGCACGACGGCCCGCAGGGACGCATCGCCGGCGCGTGGTCGATCGAGGGAACGACATTCCGCTGGGAGATCACCATTCCGCCGAACACCACGGCGACTATCCGGGTTCCGGGCAGGGATACGGACAGCGTGAGAGAGTCCGGTGGAATCCAGGCCGCGCGGTTCGAGGACGGCCATGCGGTCTTCGAGGTGGGATCGGGCAGGTACATATTCGAATCGGAGACATCGGCGCCAGGAGGAGAGAAATGACACCGGAAATGATATGCAAGACACTGACCGCTCTGTTGATCGTAGCCTTCATGGTTCAGGCGTCGGCCGCTCAGTCCGCTGAGCCGACGCTCGATCCGACGCGGATCAAGGAGATTCGAGGGATGCTGCGAGAGGATGTCCGCGCGCCGGGATGGAACATCTCGGACCGTGACGCCTGGGAGCGGCTGGGACGTGATCCGCTCTTCGCAGCGATGGTTCCCGCCGCGGAGAAGCTCCTCGACACACCCCTGCCTGAGCAGCCCGACGATCTCTACCTCGAATACACCCGCACCGGCAATCGCACGAACTGGCAGCGAATCGCGGAAGCGCGACGCGGCCGCCTCACCACCCTGGTCCTCGCCGAATGCATCGAGAACAAGGGCCGCTTCCTCCCGGCGCTGGAAGACCTCATCGCAGCGCTGTGCGCCGAGCGCACGTGGGTGGCGCCCGCGCACGATGCGCCGCTCGACAACTTCTATGGCAGGAACGTGACCATCGATCTCTGCTCCTCGGCGATGGGTTGGAATCTCGCCATGACTGACTGGCTGCTCGGGTCGAAGTTGCGGCCGGAAGCGCTGGTGGAACTGCGTCGGAAGGTCAGGAGCAGGGTAGTCAAGCCATACCTGGACATGATCCGGGGCAAGCGCCAGCCGAACTTCTGGGTCAGAGCAACCCACAACTGGAACACGGTATGCCTCGCAGGCGTCACCGGAGCGGGGTTGATCGAATGCGACTCACTCGACGAGCGGACCGAACTTATCGCCGCGGCCGAGATGAACTCGAAGTACTTCCTCTCCGGATTCACGCCCGATGGGTATTGCAGCGAGGGGCTCGGCTACTGGAACTACGGCTTCGGGCACTTCGTGGTGCTGTCCGAGATGGTGCGCTACGTCACCGGCGGCGGTATCGATCTTCTCTCACAGCCCGAGGCGCGCATGCCTGCATTGTTCGGAGCTCGGATAGAACTGGCAAACGGGATCTCCCCGGCATTCGCGGACTGCAACGTCTATCAGAGGCCCTCCGGCGCCTTGATGTGGCTTCTCAATCGTCGTTTCGGCCTGGATCCGGACCGATACCGCGAGCTTACTGACATGGCGAGTCTGGGCAGATCCGGCTGCGGCGGAGGCTATCTCTGCTCGGCGATGATCTGCGCGCTTGCCGCACAGGAGAAAGACCAATCCGTAGTTCGCAACCCGCAATCCACACCGGGGATTCGCTCGTGGTTCAACGACGCCGGGGTACTCATATGCCGTCCGAGCCCGGACTCGAAGTCGGATATGTTCGTGGCGCTCAAGGGCGGCCACAACAACGAGCATCACAACCACAACGACCTGGGATCGTTCGTGGTCCTGTGCGGCAAGCAGCTCATGCTTCTCGACCCCGGGCCGGAGGTATACACGGCGCGGACGTTCAGCAAGCAGAGGTACGAAAGCGATCTGCTGAACTCCTGGGGCCATTCCGTGCCGGTGGTCGCAGGCAAGCTCCAACGCACCGGCGCCGATGCCCGCGCCAAGGTGCTCGACACGGCGTTCGCGGAGGAGTCCGACACCCTGCGACTCGACCTGAGATCGGCGTATGAATATCCCGAGTTGAAGAAGCTGGAGCGCACGTTCGTATACAGCCGTCCGACTCCCTCTGAGGGAGAGGGCGCATGCGGCGCGCTGACCGTCACCGACACGGTCGAGTTCGAGACACCCCAATCGTTCAGCACGGCGCTGATCACTACGGGCGAGGTGAAGCAGGTCGGTGGGCGAACGCTTCTCATCACCAACGCAGAGGAGAAGGTATCGGTCGAGATAGACTGCGGCGGCCTGCCGTTCTCCATCAAGACCGAGCGGATCACCGAGGACTCCTCGATCAAGCCCACCCGGATCGGAATCGAACTCGACCATCCCGTCACGTCCGCATCGATCACGACAAAGGTCACGAAGGGCGGTGCGTGATTCGTCAGCGGGTAACCTCACAGATGTCTACCTGGTATTTTTACCGGAAATTCCGCCCTGGTAGCATTACTGGCACGATTCTTGCAGGCAATAGTACCTGGAGATGCCTCACCTCCGCACGGCCGTGCGGAGGAGGCGGTCCTGACCCGCTGGAGTAGAGACCGAGGGTTTGAGGACCGGAACGCAAGGGTACTATCACGGCTGACAGCCACTGGTAGCCAAGGAAGGAGCACGCCACCATGGTGAAATGTTTCTGGTGTGGCACTTGGAGTAGTGGAACTGACAAGGAATGTCGTTCCTGTCATCGCAGCCTGCAGTGGTCGCCGTTTCTTCAGGCGATAATGCGCCCATCGCTCGGATGCCTGATGGGCTCGCGGACGGAAACGCAGACCACAGCGATCAGCAGTTATCAACAGACCTGATCACGATGTGAACGCGGTCATCGTGGTCAACAAAACGCGCCCGGCGGCGTAACAATTGTGCAACCCCCGTTGCACAAGTACCCTTTTTCACCGGCCGCTTCTCGATTATTCGAGGAGCGGCCGTCGTGTTTCCACCCAAAGGAAAACCCCCACGAGGCGTCTAAACCTCCAGTGGGAGGGCCCATGAACAACACTATCGCAAGCTTGAAGGGCGGCCTCATCGTCTCGTGCCAGGCCGCCGAAGGTACACCGCTGCACGGCAGTTCGATCATGGCGGCGATGGCGCGCGCCGCCGAGATCGGCGGCGCCGTCGGAATCCGCGCCGACGGACCGTCCGATATTCGAGCGATCAAGCAGGCCGTCAACCTCCCCGTGATCGGTATCAACAAGATCGGGCGCTCGGAGAGCGAACCGTACATAACCCCGACCGCCCAGGCCGCCAGGGAGATCGTGGAGGCCGGTGCTGATATTGTCGCCCTGGATGCGACCCTGCGCCCGAGGTCGAGCGGACTCACCGCCGAGAGATTGATTGCCAAAGTCAAGGAACTCGGCGTCCCCGTGATGGCGGATATCTCGACGCTCGAGGAAGGGATCGCCGCCGCCGAAGCAGGGGCCGATATCGTGGCGACGACAATGAGCGGCTATACCCCCTACAGCCGGCGGTCCGAAATGCCTGACCTAATGCTCGTCAGAAGGCTTGTCGGTGAGGTCAAGGTACCGGTCATCGCCGAGGGGAAGATCTGGACGCCGGATCAGGCGCGGATGGCGATAAGACTGGGCGCGCACGCGGTCGTCGTCGGCACGGCGATCACCCGGCCGCACATCGTCACCGAGCGGTTCGTCAAGGCGCTCAGGTAGCAGGGCGGAATCCTTCCGACTACCGGATTCCGGCTCCTGACTTCTATCATTGGGAGTACGAGTATGAGCTTGAATAAGAGCATCAGCTACTGGTCGTTCCCCGGCGGGCTCGATGGTACCAAGCCCGTCGCAGAAGCGATGAGGGAGGCGAAGGCCGCCGGGTTCGAGGCGATCGAGATCGGCTTCAGCGTCACCGGTGAGGTCTCCCTCGAATCGTCCGATGCGCAACTGGAGCAAGCCCGCCGCGCCGCGCAGGAGATCGGCATCGAGATCGCAAGCCTCGGGTGCGCGCTGCATTTCCAGTGGCCGTTCAACTCCGACGACCCGGGCGTCCGCGCCCAGGCGATGGATATCGCCCGGAAGGCGCTCGCCGCGGCCCACGAACTCGGCACCGACGCGGTCCTGATCGTTCCGGGAGCAGTCTCTGTTCCCTGGGACCCGAGCATCCCGAAGGTCCCCTATGACGTCGCCTATGCCCGCGTGACCGAATGCTTCGGTGAGCTGATCCCCGATGCAGAGGCGGCCGGCGTCACCATCTGCGCGGAGAACGTCTGGAACCGGCTGTTCCTCAGTCCGATGGAGATGGCGGCGTTCGTCGATCAGTTCGCCAGCCCGTGGGTGCAGGCGTACTTCGATGTCGGCAACTGCGTCTACGCCGGTTATCCCGAGGACTGGATCCGCGTGCTCGGAAAGCGGATCAAGCGCGTGCACATCAAGGATTTCCGTCGGGATGTAGGGACCGCGGCCGGGTTTGTCGACCTCCTGAGCGGCGACGTGGACTGGCCGGAGGTGGTCCGGGCGCTGAACGAGGTCGGCTACGACGGCCCGGTCACCGCCGAGATGATCCCGCCGTACCGCCACTATCCCGAGGTGCTGATCGAGAACACCTCCCGGGCGATGGATGCCATTTTAAGTGGGAAGTAGACAGCTGGGAGTAGGTAGTACGTAGCTGGGAGTAGGTAGTAGGTAGCTGGGAGTAGGTAGTCCGTGGTTGGTGCCGATTTGTAATCGCGCACCCGAGGGCAGACCGGCATCTGTGATGCCGTCCGGTGGTGGCGGGGATCACAGATCCCCCATGGCCGATGCGTACCGGATTGCAGATCCGATACGAACGGTGTGGGTCGATGCGGGCCGGATTGCAAGTCCGCCCGAACGGTGGGTTTCAGGAGATCGCTATGCCGAAGCGCATCCTCATAGTCGGAGCAGGAGGGATCGGCCTGAAGCACATCCGGGCGTTCAACGGTGTCGAGCCGCGTCCGAAGCTGTTCGCCATCGACCCGCGCACGGAGTCACTCGAACGGGCCGCCGAGTTGGGTGCGGAAACGCTCCACGCCGGTTGGGACTCGCTCGACCTCTCGCAGTTCGACGGCGTCGTGATCTGTGCGCCCGCTCCGCTCCACGTCCCGATGGCCGCCAGGTGTCTCCGAGAGGACATTCCCGTTCTCTCCGAGAAGCCGCTCTCGCATGCCTGGGACGGAGTTGAGGATCTGATCGAGCTTTCCGAGGCGCCCGGAGCGCCTCCCTCGGGAGTGGCGTACGTCCGCCGGTACCATCCCGTCCACCGGAGGGCCGCCGAGCTGATCGCGTCCGGCGAACTCGGCGAGATGCTCGTCTGCCGCGTCAACGCCGGCCAGCCGTTCACGACCTACCGCCCGGACTACAGGGAGATCTACTACGCCCGCCGCGACATGGGCGGCGGATGCCTGCTCGACTGCGCGAGCCACTACATCGACCTCGTGCAGTCGTACCTCGGCCCGATCGGCGAGCTCAACGGTATCGCCCGACACCTTGCGCTCGAAGGCGTGGAGGTCGAGGACGCGGTCGCGCTTTCGTTCGACTTCTCCCGGAACGGCGCGCTCGGCACGATGAACATCAACCAGTTCCAGCCGCCGAACGAGGGGATCCTGGAGTTTGCCGGGGAGGGCGGCTTCCTGCGGATCATCGAGCCGGAGTTCAGGCGCCAGGTCTTCCGCAAGGGTTCGACCGACTGGGAGAATGTCGACACAGAGCAGGCCGACTACCTGGAGGCAATGAGGCGCCAGGCTCAGGCGTTCGTCGACGCCATCGACGGCGGCCCGGCGCTGCTCACGTCGATCCGCGACGCGGCGCACACCCTCCGCCTGTGCCTGAAGCTGTTGGATGCGAGGGGTAGTGGAGCATTGGAGTAGTGGAGTGGTGGGTTTCCGGTACTCCACCACTCCATTATCCCCCATTCGTGTTCCGAAGGGGTTTTTGCTCATGACCGATGTTCGCTCGCTGCTGAGTCTTGACGGCAAGGTGACCCTGATCACGGGCGGCGCGGGGAGATACGGCAAGGTGTTCTCCCGGGGCCTCACGGAGGCCGGGGCAAAGGTATGGATCGTCTCGCGCGACGGATCAAAATGCGCCGCGTTCGCCGATGATCTCCGCGCCGAGGGGTTCGCCGCCGACTGCGACTCGATGGACATGACCGACGAGGCCGACCTCCGCCGGGTGCGCGACCGCATCCTCGCCGAGGACGGACGACTCGACGTGCTCGTCAACAACGCGGTCATCCGGCCGATGAAGGGCTATGATGATGACCTCCGGAATTGGCGCGAGTCGATCGACGTCAACTCGACCGGCATCTTCGCGCCGACCCGCGTCTTCGGCGAGATCATGGAGAAGCAGCGGTCCGGCTCGATCATCAATATCAGCTCGATCTACGGCGTCGTCAGCCCCGACCTGAGAGCCTACGGGCGTGAGGGCGACGACTTCCCACCCGACTACATGTTCCACCGCAGTGGAGTGATCAACTTCACCCGTGCGATGGCGATGCGGTTCGCACGGTTCGGCGTGCGGGTCAATGCGCTCAGTCCCGGCGGGCTCAGCGAATCAACCACGCCGGAGAAGACCCGCGTGTTCTACGAAGGCCGCTGTCCGATGGGCCGAATGGCACGTGAGGACGACGTCAAGGGCGCGCTCGTCTTCCTTGCGTCGGACGCTTCGGCGTACGTCACCGGCCAGAACCTCGTCGTAGACGGCGGGTGGACGATATTCTGAGACTGCAGACTGCGACTGCAGTCTGGTAAGGCGCTCTCATGCTCAAGCTCGGAATAGTGGGTCTCAGTGAAGGAAACGGCCACCCGTACTCCTGGGCGGCGATCATCAACGGCTACGACCGCGCGGCGATGGACTCGTGCCCGTTCCCGGTCATCCCGCAGTACCTCGGCCGGCGACCGGACGGCGACTTCGGCATCGATGACGCCCGGGTCACCCACATCTGGACTCAGGATGAGGCGATTTCGCGGGATGTCGCCCGCGCATCCAAGATCGAGAAGGTCGTCCCGAACCTCAGGGACATGATCGGCGAGATCGACGCACTCCTGCTCGCCCGGGACGACGGCCAGTACCACCTCCAGATGTCGGCGCCGTTCCTGGACAAGGGCATCCCCGTCTTCATCGACAAGCCGCTCACGGACAACGCCCCGGATCTCGCTGAGTTTCGAGAGCGCTATGCCGCCGGCCAGCCGATCGTCTCGACGTCGTGCTTCCGGTACAGCATGGAGCTGCTCGCCCTAGCGGAAGAGAAATGGACCTACGCGAACGCGGTTTCTCCGAAGTACTGGCGGACATACGGCATCCACATCCTGGAGGGAGTCCGCGCGGTGATGGGCGGGGGCTTCAAGGCGGTCAGGGATGTCGGCACGAGCAACCGGGCTCAGGTACAGCTCACCTGGCAGGACGGCAGGGAAGCCCAACTGGAGATCGTGACCGGACTCGCCGGGCCGATTGCGTTCAACTTCTACGGGGCCGATAGGTGGGTCCGCGTGGACAGCTTTGACACGTTCAGCATGTTCAAGGCCCAACTGGCGGACTTCATCGGGTTCGTGCAGACCGGCGTCCGGCCGTTCCCGCCCGAGGAGACGCTCGAGACGGTCTCGGTCATCGTGGCGGCACAGGAGTCGAAGGCCCGCGGTGGGGAGTGGGTGGACGTGCATGCTTAGACTGCGGACTGCAGGATCGATGGGATCTATGGGACTGATGAGACCCGTGGGATGGACGAGGGATCGACGTCCGCCGCGATGACGACACGTCGCCCGCCGGTGATCTCCATGATGCGCTCGACGGGCATACCGGGGCAGGGGTTCACGTAGAACACCTGGTCCTCCCGCAGGCCGTGGAAGTAGACCTCCAGGTCCTCCGCCGCGCGGTCGTTGAGCTGCAGCGACTTGAGGGAGCGCATCTCCCTCCACACGGGGATGTGCTGGGTGTGAGTCCCGCAGAGGTGGATCATCCCGCCGTGGGGATAGGCGCTCAGCAGCGCGTCGTCCAACTCCGCGATGAAGTCCCGATAGAGACCCGGCGGCAGAAGCTGGGTCGAACATCCGCAGAGCTGCCCATAACCGGGCGGCTGGGTCCGATGCCCCGCAATCACCGGCTGAAGCTGCTGCATCGGCAGGCGCTCGAGGAACCACCGGTGCATGGAGCAGAGCAGGTCGTTGATCACCTTCAGGTCCCGCCTCGCCGCTTCCGGGCTCTCGTACATCGCGAGCAGTATCTCCTGCCCGTAGAGGTTGACCGCCACGTTCAGCGCGCTGGCGATCGTCGGCAGCCCGAACAGCGGCGCCGACACGCCCAATTCCAGGAAGGCCTCCACCGCTCTCTTCGTCAGCAGCCACGTGTCATCCGTGTCCGGGTCGGGCGGCGCGAGGTTTCCGATTGGCTGGTCGAGCGGCTTCACCTGCCAGTTGTTCGGCGCCAACTCGTAGACGTGAGCGCCGAACATCCGATCAACATAGTGGACGCCGTACGGCCCGAAGTCGATCACGAGCGGGCGGAAGACCGCCGGATCGAGGAGTCGGTCGGCCTTCGCGGCGAGATCCTCGGCGGCCTGGCGCATCCACGTCTCGGTCTCGACATAGGGATTCGCCCGCCCCACCCCGCTGATTCCGCAGAGGACGAACGGCACGGCCGGCTCCTCGCCGTCGAACAGCGATTGGAGTCGTGCGAAATGAGCATCACGGGCCTTGATCAGATCGGGGGCGTTCAGTGCGGCGCGGAAATCATCCATCGGGTATCCTCGCTGTGGTCTGAGCCGATTGTAGACGCGCGGGAGCCGGGTTGTCAATGGACGAGCACGACGCGACGCAACCGATGGATGCTTCCCCGACGTCGAGTCGGACGGCCTACGGTACCAGCACTCCGGTGAAGTCCAGTTGGAACTCCTCGATAGGCAGACCGTCATCCGCGATCTTCAGGATGTAGAGATCGCCGGGCTTCGCATTGTCCAGAATCAGGACATTCCTGGGTGCGCCGCCGGGAGCCTTCAGGTAGACCGTGATATCACGCACACCGGCCTCATGGTTGAGAACCTGAGTGTACCACTCGTGTAGCGAATTGCGAGCCAGGGGAGGCTGTCGTACCATGAGCGGCTCCGGGGCAAGCCTCCACTCACCGATATCGTAGTTGATCCACTCGAAGCTCAGATCCCCGGCCGCTACGGCATCGGGGAAGTCCAGGTCGCTCGACGTGATCCCGTAATGGGTGCCGTTGGGCTGGCCGGAGGTAAACCCTAGCTGCGTTCCCGACCCCGATGTAGTGCCCTGAACAGAGCGATTCACCTGTCTTGTCAGCCGGGAAGCGAACCGGAAGGATATCTCCTCTACCGGCGCTCCATCGTCAGCGAGTCGGAGCCGATACGCCCCCACGCTCCCCGGGCCGAATGTCCATCGGACAAGCTCATCACTTGCCTCCATCAAACGACATCACGATCGTGTGAGGAGCGTGCCGGTTGCTCGCCATACGCGCCACGTGTCGTCACTGCCTACCTTGCGTCGCAGCGTCAGATAGGAGATCCTCTGAGTCGCAATCTGCCCGGGGCCTGCATCACGGTACTCAATCCATTCTCTGTACTCACCGCCCAGCGTGATCGGGTCGTCGGACTTCTGATCGTCTATGGTTATTCTCACCGAGTACTTGCCCTTCAGCCCGGACTCCACTCCCGTGAGGTAGGGAGCGCGCATGAATACGACGTCAGCCGCCAGCATGGATACCGTGATGGCGCCGGCGGGGACCGACTTTGCGACATCGGCCGTGGACGCCCTGATCGCAAACGGGACCGTCTGGAGCTTCGCCCTCGGAGAGAGTATCTTCCCCCCGACAACCGTCTCGATCCACAGATCTCCGTCCTCGAACAGGCTCGCCGACGGGGTGAAGGCGGCTGTGAACACACCCCCCTTGGTCGTCACCGTCGTGTCGGGAGACGTCCAGACCGCCGCCCCACCCGTCGCTGTCGCGTACAGCTTCAGGACGATGACATGGTTACCGTCAGGCACAGGCGCTCCTACGGCATCGGTGAGCTTTCTCTGATAACTGATCGTTGTCCTGACCGGCGACGGAGATACCTGCGCCCACGTCGCCGACATGCACGCCACGGTAAGCAGTGTGAACGCGAGAACTCGCATGCCTGGTCCTAGTCCTAGCACTGCTTTCCTCCTCTGAGATAAGCCGTTCTATCTGCCATCCGCCTTTGCCGGGAACAGATTCGGGTCATGATCCGCCGATGTGGAGCGCTCCATGCGGTCCGTCTCGTAGCCTTTGCGCTTGGCGACGATTCGGTACGAGAACTCCGCGTTCGACGTGCCGTTCTGCAGTTCCCGTACCTCGAGACTGGTCGAGGTCTTGTTGCCGACACCCAGTCCGGCGATATCGAAGTCATTCGCTTGTACGAAGACATGGTAAGGAACCGAAAGGTCAACCGTCTCGGCGAACTTCGGGTCAATGGTGATGGTCGCCCGACCGTTCTCCAGTCTGCCGAAGCCGTAGTCGGTGAACCAGACCTCGGAGGACTCCTCGGTGTACATCAGTCGCGCGCCGTCGGAGGTGGGGACCACCGCGTTCTTCGTGCCGGATGCGACCTGCAGGCCGACCCTGCCCGATGGGACGGAGACGTAGACTCCGTTGCTAAATTGGCCTTCGCCGTAGAGCCTGGCGGCCCATCCACTGTTCTTCGCGCGGACGTCGAGGGCGGTGCCGCTGCCCGAATGCTCGATGGTCACCGCGGAATTGGAGTTCGTCGAACTGGCGTTGTTGAAGACTCCGGCCCTGCCGTTGTGCGTAAACGCGGAAACGGCGATGCCTGTCCCCAGCGCGGAAGGAGCGATTGCAGCTCCTCCGCCGTACTTCTCTATGTAGATGCCTGAGACGTTGTTTGAAGTGTTCGTGCTGGAGATCTTGAGTCCGTCACCCATACCGTTTGTTTCGATGAACACCGTCTCGCTGGTACCCGAGGTGAGAGTGTTCCTGAAATGCGCCGACTTGCCGGCCCCGGTAGTGCCGGCGTAGAGCGCCGTATTCGAGTTGGAGGCGCTCAGGATCTCGAACCTGCCTCCGGCTCCTGAGCTGCCGGTCGCGACCCCATGGACGCCTGTACCTCCGCGTGTTGCTTCGCCAAAAACCGCTGTGCCTGCGTAGCCGTTAGTGGAAGCATGCAGAGCGTTATTGTTGCTGATCAGGTTATCGATGATGAAAGACCCCGCGCTGCCCAAGCCGGCGTTCATGACACTGAAGGCACAGGAGCTGCTGATCGCAAATTCGTCCATCGGCAGGGTTAATCCGGTTGCTTCTGCATCTCCCCATACTGCCGAAGTCCCATTGAAACACAGTACTTGGTCATAGTCTGCGCCCGTCGTACTGATCGAGGCGGGCGCCACCAATTGCCACGTAGCATTGCCGGATGCATCGGAGGTGAGAACCTTCCCGGCGGAGGCTCCGTTGGTGACCTGAAGGTCGGTCGTCCTGATCTTCCCGCCAAACTCACCGGCGAGTCCTTTCCCGGCTGCAATCGCCTGTATGGCGGGTCCACTCCCGGCGTGGGAAACCGACAGGGCTGCGACGCTGTTGTCAGGAGCCGTGTTTGCGAAATGGCCTGCGCCCCCCAAGCCGACCGACTCCGCGTACAAGGCTCTCCCCGGACCCCAGGTGGCTGTCATGAGGGCATCGTTCGTACTGGCGTTGTTGTTGATGACAAACCGCCCGGCTTTCCCGGTTCCGGAGTTCGTGATGCTGAGTAGGTCGCTCGAACTCACCGTGATAGGCGAGAACGGCAATTTGAGGCTTGCCGCCGTCGCAGCGTAACTGGCATAGGGTACGGAGTTGATCTTGGTCCTGGGAGAGAGCGAAGTATAGCCGCCGCTTCCCGACGGACGAACGGCAATCTCCAGCCAACGATCCAGCCCTCCCGCGAATGGGGAAGAACCGAAGTCTAGTTGGACGCTGAGCAGTCCACCGGATATCGATACCGCGGTCAGCGTGACGGTGGCTCCTATCTGGGCGCCTGCCGTTGCAGCGTCATACAGCCTGAACTCCAGATCATAGGAGCCTGTGAGCGGTGCTCCTGTGGCGTCCGTCAGCTTCCCCTGGTATGTGAAAGCGGTGGTCGCCGCGTCTGCGAAGCGCATTCCTGATACTGCGAGGAAGGCAAGTACAAGGCAGAGAAAACGAGTCTGCATACGTGATCCTCCTGATGCTCGCTGTCTGGTCCAGGCTACAGGAATGCGCCCGGAGCATGAATGAAACATACCTCTCTAGTTTATGCCATACTTCGAAGCTGTCAACTAGTAAAAATACCGGGGAGAGGCGCAGAGGGAGAACGGGGAGAATGGGGGTATGGGAATGCGGGTAAGCAGAACTCCCATATCCCCATACTCCGCCTTACTGCCGCTTGAGGACGCCGGAGAGAAACGCCGCGAGGAAGACGATCACGGCGATGACCAGTCCGATGCGCTTTGCGAGGTGGAAGGGCCGGTATACGCAGACCGCGTACACGAATGCGCTTCAGACAGCTGCGCCGAGCAGCGAACCAAGGACCTTGAGTACGACTTGCACGTAACCCATCTCCGTTCAGCCTACTATCCGCCTGAGTATCGTCAGCCCCGCCTGCTTGTCGGGGATCGGGAACGAACCGAAGATGTCCGGGTCGGTGTGGATCGCCGGGCGGAGGGTCGGGATGCCGACGCACGACGGGCAGCCGTCCTCACAGCCGCACTCCTCGACCATCTGCAGGCAGGTCCGCATCAATTCCTCCACCCTCTCGTATCCGGTCTCGGCGAACCCGAGGCCGCCGGTATAGCGGTCGTAAAGGAAGACGGTCGGCGATCCGGTGTTCGAACTGTCCACAACGCCGCCGATGTCCTCCTTGTCGCACATGGCGAAGAGCGGGAGCGCATGGACCGCGAGGTTCCGGATGCCCATCAGCCCTTCGATCGGGTTGCGCCCCTGCGTCCTGATCTCGTTGATGATATCGGCCGGAGGGATGATCCACATCGCCATCGTCTCCAGGTGCTGCGGCGGGATATCGACCTTGCCGTATCCGATGCTGTCGAGGCTGTAGAACTTGACTTTCTTGAAGCCGGTCGTCGCCCAGGTCACCGTCGCTGGTCCATAACAGATCGTGCTGTTGCCCCACATCTTCTGCTGGTGAAGCTGTGTGGGAGTATGAGGGTGCGGGGGTATGGGAGCGCCGGATTCCCCTGCTCTCCCGCTCGCCCACTCTCCCACTCGAATGGATGAGTCCAATATCGCGTTCGTATAGTAGTCCACCCGAGCGCGGCGGACGTAGGCGACGCGGTTCACGAGGTCCAGGTCCTCGACGAAGTAGGTCTCGCCCTCATGCATGTAGATCGCCTGCGGGTAGACGAGTTCGGGAGCGCTGATCGCGTCCACCTGACCGATGACCTTGCCGCCCCGGTGAGGGGATTCGAAATTCGGGGCTGGGGATTCGGGGTCGGAGAAGACCGAATCCCGATTCTCCAATCCCTCCACGTCCACGATCACGAACGTGTTGTCGGAGATGGTGCGCAGATTGACACCCTTCGCGGGGAACTCGGTGCTGGAGTAGTAGTAGGTGTCGTCGATCTGCTTGAGGTCGCCTGCGTCGGCGAGGATGTCGGCGATCGGGGCCATGCCTCCTCCGAACGCGCGGGAATCGTGCTCCTTGAGCGGCAGTTCGAACGCCGCGCACTTCATGTGGTGCGCCAGGACGTAGGGGTTCTCGGGATCGATCACCGCGCTCTCCGGCGACTGGCCGAAGAAGTACTCCGGCCGCCGGACGAGGTACTGGTCGATGGGGTCGTTATACGCGACGAAGACGACGAGCGAGTCCTCCGTGCCCCGGCCCGCGCGTCCGGCCTGCTGCCAGACGCTCGCAACCGTCCCCGGAAAGCCGATGATGATCGATGCGTCGAGCTCGCCGACGTCGATGCCGAGCTCAAGGGCGTTCGTGCTCGTGATGCCCATCAGCTCGCCGGAGAAGAGCTGGCGCTCGATCTCACGGCGCTCCTCGGGGAGGTATCCGCCCCGGTACGGGCGCACCTTGTCCTGAAGCTGCCTCGGGAGCGCCTCCCTGACGTAGCGGTACATCAGCTCGGCGACGACGCGCGCCTTCCCAAACGTGATCGTGCGCACGCCGGACTTCATGAGCGTGACCATGAGATCCTGCGCCTCGACGTTCGAGCTTCGGCGCTCCATGCCGCCGACGTCGATGATCGGTGGGTTCCAGAGCACGAACTGCTTGTCGCCTCGCGGTGAGCCGTCGTTGTCCACGAGCGTCATCGGCGTGCCGGTAAGCTTCTCGGCGAGGTCCTTCGGGTTGGCGATGGTCGCGGACGAGCAGATGAACTGCGGTCGGACACCGTAGAACTCGCAGACGCGGTTCAGGCGGCGGATGACGTTCGCCACGTTCGAGCCGAAGATGCCTCGGTAGGTATGGATCTCGTCGATCACCACGTAGCGCAGGTTGGTAAAGAACTTGCTCCAGCGCGTGTGGTGCGGCAGGATGCCCTGGTGAAGCATGTCCGGGTTCGTGAGGATGATGCTCGCCTCGTCCCGGAGCTTGCGGCGGGTGGTCTGAGGCGTGTCTCCGTCGTAGCACCCGGCCTTCATCACCCCGGCGAGGGCCGGCTCGAGCTCGGCGTAGCGTCGAAGGCCCCTGAGCTGGTCCTGGGCGAGCGCCTTGGTCGGGAAGAGGTAGAAGGCGGTCGCCGGGCGGGTGTTGGGTGTCGGGTGTTGGGTGTTGGGGATCGGTTCCCTGACACCTGACACCGAACACCCAACACCTCCGTTCAGCAGGCTTTCGAGGACGGGCAGGTTGTAGCAGAGCGTCTTGCCGCTCGCGGTGCCGGTGACGATGACGACGCTCTCACCACGCCGGACGGCATCGATTGCCTCAACCTGGTGCGTGTAGAGCCTCTCGACACCCATCCGCGCCAGTGCGGAGACGAGTTCGGGCGGCAGAGGCTCGAACAGGTCGCCGTACGCGGCCTCCCGCCTCGGGATGTGATGTATATGAACGATCTGCCCCTGATAGTACCGAGAGCGAGCTATCTTGTCCAGAAAGTCGGTGAAATCCATGGTCATGATGAGTGATGAGTGACGAGTGAGGAGTGAAGAGTGAGGAGACCGTCAGCCCTGAGTGATGCGCAGCATCGTATCGGAGGGCGGCCTTGCTCCACCAAACCCCTGGCTAGCCCTGACCGTCCTTCGATACGCTTCGCTACTCAGGACTAGCGGGTTCCATGTTCCCGGCAAGTCCACCCCGTTAGCCCTGAGTAGTCCTGATGAATGGCAGGACGTATCGAAGGGCGGCCACCGATAGATGCTTCGGAAGCAGAGTCCACGCTGGTGGACGGCGCTGCCGAAGCCCCTCGGGTATCCACGTAGGGAACGCCCGCCGTCGCGTTCCGCTCGTTGGAAACCTACGACCGACGGAACGGGACAGCGTCCGTTCCCTACACCAGACCTCCGACCAGACCCGGCCGTCCTTCGATACGCTTCGCTGCTCAGGACTGGGCGGTTTTCACTCCTCACTCGTCACTCCTCACGCATCAGCCTCCTATCGAATGTTTGTTCGGCAGGTGAAACGGGGATTCCTGCGGGGAAACGTGAGCGGTGAAAAGAGGGAGGAAACCGCCGTCTCTGCTTCCGTGACAGCATACCAGCGCCCGATGGTCCATCCCGCGAAGGAGCTCATCGGGTCGGGTCTGCGACGGCCCTCTAGGCTCTGTCCACGGGTGATTTGAGGGCAACGGCGCCGGAATCTCCCGCATCCGGTTGGCTATCTCGTCTTGAAACGAACCTTGAAGGCCGTCTTGATGATCTCGACCGCATCATCGGCCGAGAAACCGTCCATCCAGAGGCAGAGGTCGAAATGGCTGCAGTTCACCTTCTTCTGGCCGAACGTCTTCCGGATGAACTGCCGGCGTTCCGCATCCGATTTCCGGATCTTCTGCTCGGCCGCCACGGGATCCGTATCCTCGTAGGTGAGCATATTCACGATCCGCCGCTCGAGGGACGCATCCATGCGCACATTGAGAGCGTGGCGCAGCAGGAAGTTCGCCCCACGGCCGAGGATGATCGCATTTCCGACACTGGCAATGCAGGCAAGAGTCTTCGCCAGGTGTTTCTGATACATGAATCCGGCGGACTCGTAATCGCCGAGGACTCCTCGGACCAGCAGCTCGATATCGGAGACGGCCTTCTCGTCGAAGGCTTCGACCACCGTAGCAGGGATCTCGGCTTCCAGCGCGATCATGTCGATCAGCTCCCGGTCCCAGAGGCTGAACCCGAGATCGTCCGCCAGCTTGCGGGCGACGATGCGGCCGCCGCTGCCCATCGTCCGCGAGATGGTGATCACCGGGTTTGTGACCGGGTGTCCCTCGTCTATGCGCTGCTGTCGGGCAAGCTCCGATCGTCTGAGTTGCTCGGCTACCATTCCCTCTATGCTTCTTCTCAACTTGACCGCCTGCCTTTCATGAGGGATGACGCACATGCCCCAACAGGAGTATACCCACGAGAGCGGCCCGGTACCGCGCGAGGCTTGATATTCGGCCTTGACCCGTGACGCCGGTATGGTATAATACTACTGGAGTAAGTCAGATGGTCGCTCCGTCCGGAAGGACGGGGAGGAAAGTCCGGGCTCCGCAGGACACGATGCTCGTTAACGGCGAGGGGGAGCGATCCTACGGAAAGTGCCACAGAAAAGAAAACGCTTCGGTCCTCCGGAATCGGGATGAGGATGGGACCTCGTCCCAGCTTCGGAGGGTCGGAGCAAAGCTGAAACGGTGGTGTAAGAGACCACCAGCTCCGCAGTGATGCGGAGGCTTGGCAAACCCCATCGGGAGCAAGGCCGAATAGGGAGAGGATGAAGCTGTCCGCCGACTCTCCGGGTAAAGGCCGCAAGAGGTGCGCGGCAACGTGCATCCCAGACAGATGACCATCCACGACAGAACCCGGCTTATCGACGGACTCCATACTCGTCTTGGGAAGCCCGATCTCTCATGAGGTCGGGCTTTCTGTGTCTCCGTACTTGTACGATCCTGGCTTGGGGCAGGCGACCATGCGGTCGGTGTGCCGATCACCTCCGGCGCATGCAGGCCGCGCGGCAACATGATTATCTCGGCGCAATACCTGCGCATTGCAGGGAAATCGACCGCAGAAGGAGAACACTACGCCGACAATCATACCGATTGATCCTGCATCTCAACAATCAGAACCGACCAAGTGTAACCATGCGCCAGTTCCCATACGGAAAAGCCGCTCTCTGCATACTGTTCGCCGCTATCACCGCCGGCCTGTGGCTGGCGGCGCATCCCGTTAAGAACAAGACCGCGACCCTGACCTTCTGGATCTTCGCAAAGAACCACTACGACGCCTGCAAGGCCGCAGCCGCCTCGTTTGAGGAACTGCATCCCGGCGTGAAGGTCGATGTCCAGCTCGTCGCCGGGCAGGCGGTGACTCACCGCCTGCAGGCGGCATTCTGGAGCGACCTCGATGTGCCCGACCTCGTGGAGACCGAGATCAGCGCCGCCGGAACCTTCTTCCGCGGCCCGCTCGAGCACGTGGGGTTCGTTGACCTCACCGACCGTATCCACAAGGAGGGGCTCTGGGACGGGATGGTTCAGGCGCGGTTCGCTCCGTACACCAGCCGAGGACGCATATTCGGGTTGCCGAACGATATCCACCCCGTCATGCTGGCCTACCGCAGGGATATCTTCGAGCAGGAGGGGATCGACGTAAGCAAGATCCGGACCTGGGACGACTTCATCCGGATCGGACGCAAGCTGACGATCCCGGGCAAGCGGTACATGATCGAGTTGTCCGACAGCAATCAGTGGTCGTTCGAGGTATGCCTCTTCCAGCGAGGCGGCGGATACTTCGACTCCGAGGGTCGGTGCATCATCGACAACGAGATCGCCGTGCAGACCATGTGCTGGTACGTGCCGCTCGTAGTCGGCCCGAATCGGATCGGCAACAGCCTGGGGACCAGCCAGGGCAGCGGACAGATGCTTACCAGGGCGCTCGAAGATGGATATATCCTCTGCCTGATCTGCCCCGACTGGCGGACGAAGCAGATAGAGATGGATGTCCCCCGCGTGTCCGGCAAGATGGCACTGATGCCGCTTCCCGCCGTGACGCCCGGCGGTCCTCGGACGAGCACGTTCGGCGGCACGATGATCGGTATCACGAAGCACTGCAAGAATCAGGATCTGGCATGGGAGTTCGCCAAGCACCTTTACCTGGACAGCAGGGGACTGGCGCAGATGTTCCGTATGACGAACACCGTACCGGCTCTGCGCAAGGCGTGGAATCAGCCGGCATTCGCGGAGCCCCGGGAGTACTGGAGCGGGCAGAAGATCGGACTACTGTACGCGGCGCTGGCGCCGGAGGTACCCGCCCAGTACACCAGCCCCGTCATAGTCACTGCGAAGTCGAAATTGGGTGAGGCGCTCGTAGAGTGCATCCAGCGCTACAAGGAGCATGGAGACGCGGGCTTCGAGGAGTTCGCCCGTGCCAGCCTCCGGGACAGCGCGGAACAGGTCCGGGCAATGATACGAAGGAACCCCTACTGATGGGAGAACCCAAACATAAGAGACATACCGACACCTCGAAGTGGTTCGCGCTCCAATACCGGTACGCGCCCTACCTCTTCGTCGCTCCGTTCGTGATCCTGTTCGCCGCATTCGGGTGCTGGCCGATCATCAAGAGCCTGATCCTGTCGCTACACACCACGAACGGCCCGAAGGACGTGGTTTTCTCGGGCCTGAGCAACTTCCGGTTCCTGCTGGCCGACCCGGATTTCCACAAGGCGGTCGGAAACACGGCGGAGTACGCATTCTGGTCGGTATTCCTGCAACTGCCGCTGAGCCTCGGACTGGCGATCCTGCTCAGTCAGAAATGGCTGAGGGGCCGGGAGTTCCTGCGGCTGGCGTTCTTCTCCCCGCATCTGCTCGGGACGGTATTCGTGGGCGTGCTGTTCAGCGTCATCTTCATCCCGCAGTACGGGCTGCTGAACAAGGTGCTCCACGCCGTGGCGGGAGTACCACTCGATACCAAGTGGCTGGCGAATCCATCACTTGTGATGCCGGCCCTCGTGCTCACGGCGCTCTGGATGTACGTCGGGTTCAACATGATCTACTTCCTCGCGGCGCTCCAGGCGGTCGACCGCGAGCTGTACGACGCCGCGCAGGTGGACGGGGCGAACGGCTGGCAGACGTTCCTGGCGGTGACGATGCCCGGGATCAAGCCGGTCGCGATCTTCGTCCTGGTAATGAGCACCATCGGCTCGTTCCAGCTTTTCGAGCTGCCGTACACGATGCTCGGCAACGGCCCCGGACCGGACAAGGCGGGGCTCACCGTAGTGATGTACCTCTACCAGAGCGGTTTCGTCACCGGCGACCTCGGCTACGCGTCGGCGATCGGATGGACCCTCGCTCTCGGCGTCCTGGTGATCAGCCTGATCCAGATGAAGCTCACGGGCGCATGGAAGGGGAGCGCATGATGAAGCAGCGGCCATTGGTAATCGCAGGACGGGGAATAGCATACGTGGTGCTGATAGTGGGTGCGGCGATCGCGCTCACGCCAATGCTCTGGCTGCTGGCGGCGACCACCAAGGGCCCGGACGACTTGTTCCACTACACTTTCTTCGCGCCGAGGTTCTCGTGGTTCAACTTCCAGGACCTCTTCACGACCATCCCGTTCCTCCGGCACATGATGAACAGCATCTTCATCGCGAGCACTGTGGTCTGCGTGCAGTTGTTCTTCTCGTCGCTCGCCGGGTTCGCGCTGGCAAAGTACGAGTTCAAGGGCAAAAAAGTCGTGATGGTCCTGATGCTCGCCACGATGATGATCCCGAACCAGGTCATCATGGCGCCGCTGTACGAGCTTATCTACCGCATGGGGCTCGTGGATACGTACCTCGGCCTGATCATCCCCGGCGCGGTGAGCGTCTTCGGCATCTTCCTGTTCAGGCAGTCGATCCTGCAGGTGCCGAATGAACTGCTCGACGCCGGAAGGATCGACGGCTGCTCCGAACTGCGCCTCTACTGGGATATCGTGATGCCGGTCTCGCGGCCGATGGTCGGCGCGTTCTGCCTGATCAGCTTCATGGGGAACTGGAACAGCTTCCTCTGGCCGCAGATCATCCTCCACCACAGCGACCGGTTCACCCTGCCGATCGCGCTGAACCAGATGGTCGGCCTCTACTCCCAGCAGTACGGCACGCTGATGGCAGGGACGTTCCTGAGCGTGCTGCCGGTCGTAGTGCTGTTCCTGCTGCTTCAGAAGGAGTTCGTGGCGGGACTGACCGCCGGTGCCGTCAAGGGATAGGGTGTTGGGTGTTAGAGAACCCCAACACCCGTCAGCCGCTACCCGATATCCTGCGCCTGGACGGCTCGGCGCGGGTCGTAGACATCGGTGATCGTCGCCCCGCCGACTACCTCGAAGGTCTCCTCCAGCCCACCGATCATGACGCGGAACTCGCCCGGTTCGACGGTCCACTCCATGTGGCGGTCGATGAGCGCGAGGTCCTCCGGCAGGAGGGTGAAGCGCACGGTCTGCTCCTCGCCGGGCGCCAGGGACACCTTCCTGAACCGCTTGAGCGCCTTGACCGGAGTCGAGGTGCTGCTCACGACGTCGGTCAGGTAGAGCCGGACGACCTCCTTGCCGGACACGTCACCGGTGTTCTTCACGGTCACTGCAACCTCGACCTCCGCTCCGGGGAGGATCTGCTTCGGTTCGACTCGGAGGTCGCTGTAGGCAAACTCGGTGTAGCTCAGACCGTGGCCGAACTCGTAGAGCGGGGTCGGTGGCGCGAAGACGTAGTCGCGTCCGGGCTTTCCCGGTTCGCCGGGCTTGTGGTAGTACCCGCGGGCCGACGGCTTGTGGTTGTAGTGGACCGGTACGTGGCCGACCGACCGCGGGATCGAGACCGGGAGCTTGCCGCAGGGGTTGGCGCCACCGAAGAGGATCTCGGCAATTGCGTTCCCGCCCTCCTCGCCGGGATACCACGCCTCCAGGATTGCGGGCACGTGCTCGGCGATCCAGCTTATCGAGAGCGGCCGGCCGTTCAGGAGCACTACAACGGTCGGGGTGCCGGTTCCCTGGACCGCCTTCACCAACTCCATCTGCACGCCCGGCAGCTCGAGATCGTGAGTGTCGTTGCCCTCGAAAGAGACCTCGTTCGACTCGCCGACGACCACGACGGCGACATCGGCGTTCTTCGCGGCCTCGACGGCCTCCGGGATGCCGTCGGTCGAAAGCTCCCAGATCCCGCAGCCCTTCGCGTGGGTCACGATCGTGCCGGACGAGACTATGCCTCTTATGCCCTCCAGTACGCTCACCAGCTTGTCGTTCGTGCCGGAGTAGTCGCCGAGTTGGGGCACGTCCGCGTTCGGGCCGATGACCGCGATCTTGCCGATGTCCTTGCGGAGAGGCAGGAGCTTGCCCTCGTTCTTCAGGAGCACGATGGACTCCCGGGCGACTTGTCGGGCGAGGGCACGATGCTCATCGCAGTTGCGGATCTTCGCCGCCTTCTCGATGTCGCAGTAAGGATTCTCGAAGAGGCCGAGCAGGAACTTCAGCCGCAGGACCCGACGCACGGCGGTATCGGCATCGGCGACGGCGACCTGCCCCGCCTTCACGAGCGCGAGGAGGTTTCTGCCGAAGCAGAGCGGCATCGGGGCTTCGAGGTCCATGCCCGCCTCCAGCGCCTGCTTGCCCGCCTCTGAGAACGAGCCCGCGGTCTTGTGGAACGAGTAGAGCATGTTGATCGCGTCCCAGTCGGAGTAGGTGTAGCCCTGGAAGCCCCACTCCTCACGCAGGACCTTCGTCAGCAGGAACTTCGAGGCCGTGCAGGGTATGCCATCGAGCTCGTGGTAGGCCGACATGACGGAAAGCGCGCCTGCCTCGCAGACCGCCGCCTTGAACGCGGGGAGGTAGGTATCGCGGAGTTCGCGCTCGCCGGTGTGGACCGGCGCGAGGTTCATGCCGGCCTCGGGGCTTCCGTGAGCGGCGAAGTGCTTGGGAGTGGCCGCGCAGTGCTCGCTATCGACGATCGGTCCGTCGCCCTGGAGCCCCTTGATGAAGGCGACGCCCATCCGCGAGGTCAGGTACGGGTCCTCGCCGTAGGTCTCCTGGCAGCGTCCCCACCGGGCGTCGCGGGCGAGGTCGAGCACCGGTGAGAGGATCTGTCCGACACCGACCGCTCGGGCTTCCCTGGCAACCACGGAGGATACCCGGCCGACCAGATCGGGGTCGAACGTGCTCCCGAGGGCGATCGCATGGGGGAAGACCGTCGCGCCGGTGGACAGGTGTCCGTGGACGCCCTCCGCGGTGATGATCGCCGGAATGCCGAGCCGCGTCTTCTCGACGAGGTAGCGCTGGGCGGCGTTCGTGACCTCCATCTGGCGCGCGGTGTCTCGATTGACGCCCCAACGGAAGCTATGGAGCACGCCGACCGCGAGGTTCTCCTCGGCCTGCTTCATCTTCGCCTCGGAGAACTCGTCGTTCTCCGTGAGCATATCGAGGAAGTAGGAGGCGAGTTGCCCGACCTTCTCCTCGATCGTCATCCGCCCGATCAGATCCTCCAGCCGCCGCTCGACCGGCTGCGTCGCATCCTTGTAGAGTGTGTATTCGCCCACGGTGATCCTCCCTCAAACCTTGTCAACACGACCAAGATAACCCTGAACAGCCAATGGAGTCAAGGCAGATGGGATCCGGTATCTGGAGAAGCGTCAGGGGCTGGGCGAGGTGGTCACAGTGCGTCACTCTTGTCGGCGCATTTCCGCTCGCTGTCAAGTACGCCCCAGGCCGCCGCATTGTTCTCAAATTGAGTGCAATTGTTCTCAAATCGAGAACAATGTCAAGCGCTTTCTTTCAGACCGAGGCGCTCGGCGAGGAGTTCGATGACGTGGCGGACGGGGCGGCGGGTGTCCTGCGTGCGGGCGCCGAAGTCGAGCTGGATGAGGCACGCAGGGCAGGCGGTCGAGATGATCTCCGCGCCGGTATCCTGGATTCGGCCCATCTTGCGGGCGAGGACTTCCTTCGACAGCTCCGGGTGGCTGAGGTTGTATGAGCCCGCGCCTCCACAGCACCAGTTCGACTCGGCCATCTCCTTCAACTCGAATCCGCCCACATCGACGAGCAGCTTCCTGGGGGCCTCGGTGATCCCCTGCTGGCGTCCGAGGTGGCACGGATCGTGGTAGGTGACCGTCCCGCCGGTGGTCCGCGGCTTCGGGAGCGTCAGGTCGGCGAGAACCTCGGTCATGTCGCGGGTGCGGCTCGATAGATCGGCGGCCTCCCTGGAATCAGGGAGCAGGTGCGCCCACTCCTTGAGGAACCCGCTGCAACTCCCGCACTCGGTCACGAGGAGATCGAAGTCGAGACCGGAGAAGAGATCGACGTTCATCCGGGCGAGGTCATGCGCTCCCTCGATGTCGCCGTAGGAATACGGAGGGAGCCCGCAGCAGACGTTCGGGGCGATCGTGATCCGGCATCCGGCGGCGGACAGCATCCGTATCGACGCCTCGCCCATGCCGGGAAGCTGGAAGTTCGTGGCGCATCCGATGAAATAGGCGACGTGCGGGCCGCTGGCCTGCTCCGGATCGAGCCGCATCACCTTCACTCCACCCTCTTCGACCTCCTTGAACCCGAGGCTGATCAGCTTGGCGCGCAGGAACCGATCGGGCATCGACTCCACGAGGCCCTCCGCCGCATCGAGCGACGGGCTGAGCCAGCGCAGGAGCCCGAGCCTTCGGGCAACGCCGGAGACACCGGTCCGCTTCCCGAGCCCCGCCATCTTGACGAAGACGGTGAGCAGCTTCGGATCGGCGAGGAGCGTGCGGAAGATGTACCGACGGACAACCGGGTCGCCGAACTCGGAGTTGAACGCCTCGCGGGCGCGGACCATCAGTTCCTTGGTCTGCACGCGGCCGAAGCAGTCGAGGGTGCAGGCCCCGCAGAGCAGGCAGTCGAAGAACGGCTCGAGCATCTCGCGGGTGATGTCGGCGCCGCCCTCGGTGATCGCTCGCACGGTCTGGTTCCGGGCGCGCGCCACCTGCGACTCGCGGCGGGTCGTGCGGTAGATCGGGCAGCTCTGCATGCAGTAGCCGCACTTGTTGCACCTGCTCAGTTCGGATTCGATGTAGTCAAGGTCTCTCATTCAGGTAGAACCCCGTTCGGATCGAATGCGCGCTTGATGCCCTCTTGGAGCGCGGAAGCGGGATCACCCTCAGCCCCTCTCCCTTCGAAGGCGAGGGAGGCACTTCTCCCCTCTCCCTCAGAGGGAGAGGGGCTGGGAGTGAGGGTCGTCCGAGGCACAGTGCGCAGGGTAATCTCCAGAATCGCGGCAAGCGTGCCTCGGGAGCCGATGAGCAGCTTCTCGATCGCATAGCCCGCGACGTTCTTCACGCACGTGCTCCCGAAGCTGATGATCTCCCCGCTCGGAAGCGCGGCCTTGATGCCGGTGACGTAGTCCCTGGCCGTCCCGTACTGCAGCCGGCTCGGGCCCGACTGATCGGAGGCGATGATGCCTCCCAGCGTCTCGCGGTCGTCAAACTCCATGCCGAACGGGAGCATCTGATTCTTCTCAGCAAGCGCTTCATCAAGTTGGCGCAGGGTGACTCCGCACTCGACCGTGACGGTGAGGTTTTCATGGTCGTGCGAGATAATCCGGTTCAGGCGGTCGAGGTGCAGGACACGCCTCGACATATCGGGAGCGAGGGTCGGTCCGGAGTAGCCCCGAATCCCGGCCCCGCGAAGGATGAGCTTCACTCCATCGCGGTTGGCGATTGCAAGCGTTGCCCGGACCGCCTCCTGATCGAGCGGCTGCAGATCGAGCGACCTGTAAGTCAGATCCGGCAGGTCGGGCTCGGCGATCTCACTCAGGTCCGGGAGCACCTTGTCCGGATTGCAGAGGTGCGCCGGGTCGAAGACATCTTTGATCCGATGCATGAGGCGCAGATCGGAGGGGCTGAACATAAGCGTCATGTATTGCCGCTTGCCGCAGCCGATACCGTGCTCGCCGGTGAGGACGCCTCCGTACTTCACTGCAAGCTGAGTGATCTCCTGGTCGGCCCGGCGCGCCCGTTCGAGCTGGCCGTGGTCGCGCGGATCGAAGAGTATCAGCGGGTGGAGGTTGCCGTCACCGGCGTGGAAGACGTTTGCGATGGGAAGGTCGAACTTCCTGCCGATCTCCACTACGGCGGCGAGCGCCTTCGGAAGCTCTGTGCGCGGGACGGAGATGTCGGTGCAGATCTTGCTCGGGGCGATGTTGACCACCGCGCCGAATGCGCCCTTCCGGCCTTTCCAGAGAAGCGCGCGCTCGGCATCGTTCTCGGCGACGCGGAAGTCGCGCACGGCATTCCTGTGGCACACCTGCGCAACTCTGCTCACCTGACCGGGCAGCGCGGACTTCGGGCCGTCGAGCTCGATCAGCAGGACCGCCTCCGCATCGATCGGATACCCGGCGTGGAGCCCCATCTCGACCGCGCGGATGGTGGTGTTGTCCATCATCTCCAGCGTCGCCGGGATGATCCCCTCGGCGATGATGTCGGAGACCGACTGACTCGCGCCGGAGAGCGTGTCGAAGATCGCCAGCATCGTGACGACCGACTCCGGGAGGGGCATGATCCGGCAGACGATCTCGGTCACAAGGCCGAAGGTTCCCTCGCTGCCGACGATCAGGCCGGTGAGGTCGTACCCCGGCTGATCGAGGCCGGTCCGCAGGACCGATCCGTCGGGCAGCACCATCGTCAGGCCGAGGATGTGGTTCGCCGTGACGCCGTACTTCAGGCAGTGCGGACCGCCGGAGTTCTCGCCGACATTCCCGCCGAGCGTGCAGACGCACTGGCTGGCGGGGTCGGGCGCGTAGAAGAACCGGTTCCTGGCAAGGATGCCCTGGAACCGGAGATTCACAACGCCGGGCTGGACGACGGCGCGCTCATTGACATAGTCGATATCGAGGATGCGGTCCATCCGGCTGAACGAGAAGACCACGCCGCCTCGCAGGGGCACGGGCCCGCCGCTGAGACTCGTCGCCGCTCCCCTCGGGACGATCGGGACTCCCCGCTCGGCGAGGAGCTTCACGGCCGCCGAGACCTGCTCCGTCGTTTCGGGCAGGAGGACGACATCGGGCTTGCCCTCGTAGAACGTGCCGTCGTAGCCATAGTAGGACAGCCGCAGTGGATCGTCCACAACGGCGTCAGGGGGCATGACCTCCCGCAGATGATGCGGGAGGTCGGATTTCGCAGATGTCTTGCCTTGAGGCACTGACGCACCTCCGAAGGACGGTGTCTCCGCTGCAGTCAGCGGTCTGCCGTCTGCAGTCTACCCCAGTATCTTCTTCAGCGCGCCGAGCAGCAGGATGACGTTGTTCGGCGTCGAGCTTACGCCCATCAGGCCGACGCGCCACACCTTGCCCTTGAGGTCGCCGAGTCCGCCGCCGATCTCGATGTTGTAGTCGGCGAGGAGCTGCTTCCGGACCGCCATATCGTCCACACCATCCGGAATCGTGACCGCGTTCAGGCTCCAGAGCCGGAAGCCGGGATCGGGAAGAATGCTGAGACCCATCTCCGCGAGGCCGGACACGAGCAGCTCGTGGTTCGCCTTGTGCCTCGCCCAGCGGTTCTCGAGGCCCTCCTCCAGGATCAGGCGCAGGCCCTCGTGGAAGCCGTAGATCGCGTTGATCGGCGCGGTGTGGTGGTAGACCCGCTCGCTGCCCCAGTAGTTGCGAATGAAGTTCATGTCGAGATACCAGTTCTCGACCTTCGTCTTGCGGTTGGCGATGACCTCGACCGCCGCCGGTGAGAACGAGATCGGCGCGAGGCCCGGCGGGATGCTGAGACACTTCTGGGTGCCGGAGTAACAGGCGTCGATCTTCCACTCGTCGACCTTGACCGGGTGGCCGCCGAGCGAGGTGACGGTATCGACGAGGAGGAGCGCGCCGGCGTCGTGGACGATCTTCGATATCTCCTCGAGCGGCTGAAGGACGCCCGTGGAGGTCTCGGCGTGTACGATGCCGACAAGCTTGATTCCTCCCCCCGCGACGGCTTTGCGGACATCCTCGGGGTCGATCGGCTTGCCCCAGGGCGCATCGACCCGGATGACCTCCGCTCCGTAGCGGGAGGCGACATCTACCATGCGCGTGCCGAATACGCCGTTCACGCAGACGACGACTTTGTCGCCCGGCTCGACGAGGTTGCAGACGGCGGCCTCCATCCCGGCGCTTCCGGTGCCGGAGACGGGGATCGTCAGCTCGTTCTGCGTCATCATGACCCGCTTGAGCATGTCCTTCGTGCTCTCCATGATCTTGATGAAGTCAGGGTCGAGGTGGCCGAGGGTCGGCATCGCCATCGCCTGAAGGACCTGCGGGTCTACGTTGCTCGGGCCGGGGCCCATCAGTACACGCGGTGTGATATCAAGCGCCATGATCGCTCCTCCGATGTGGGATATGCAGATGAGAGAATGAAACCCCCTGCTCTGCGGTAGATAGTGGTATCGCAAAGGGCTTTGTTGTGTATTCGGGCTTGCGTGGGGAGATTCCTTCAGGGTTCGATCATTTCGGGCCAGGCCGATCTGATATGCTTCATTGTCATGTAGAGGTGCAACGGATCTCTATCCAGGGTTTGGAATCCGTAGGAGACATAGAGACTGCGCGCCGTATCATCGAGCGCTTCGATCAGGACTGCGTGGGCGCCCACGTCACGGGACACCCTGTAGGCGCGAACCAGGGCATCGACTAATAGTTGTTCGCCGTATCCCTTGCCTTGGAAGACCTTATCGACGGCAAGTCTGTCGAGCAGCACTACCGGGACGAAATCCACCCCAAGAGCATCGCTGAGCGTAGGTGAGATGACGTGGGCTGTCTGGAGAGTGTAATAACCGATGATCCTGCTTTCTCCAGGCCCTGGAACGCCGACAAATGTCCGACCAAGATCCCATGCTGCATACGTGCGAGCGCAGGACCTCAGGAAGTCATTGAGCGTCTCCCGACCGCAATCGAACTCGCGGTGAGCGTGATTGGGATTGAGGAGTTCTATGATCATGGCGGTAGCAGCAAAACGCCTACATGGCTTCCAGGTATCGCTTCACAGCTCTCTTCAGTTTTTCGTTTGGTTCGGAATCCTCATCAAGAGCCTTCACGAACCGCTTGAAGTCGTCCGGATGCATCGTGATCACGCAGTGCTTCCGGATGACTTCGTGAGCCGCCTCCAGAGCCCTCGATACGATGAAATCCGACACGCTCAAGCCCTGCAGTGCCGCCGCTCTGACTAGCGCCTCCTTGTGGTCGCGGTTCAGTCGGACATCGATCCTCTCGTCTTTGGTCTTCACATTGGCCATCTGAGCACCTCGGTGGCTGAACTGGTTCTATGCCGTCGCCTCTCCCTACCCTCAGTATACCATGCCGTACGGACCTTGTACACACACATTTCCTACCCATCCGGGCTCGCACTCGATCGGAGTCGATGAAAACCCGATCGGGAAAGGAGCGTGAACGGCCGCGTCACGGCTTCAGGAGCACCTTGATCGATTCCTTCGCCTCGTAGACCATGTGGAGCGCCTTCTCGTAGTCCTCGAGGGGAAGCTCGTGCGTCACGATCGGGGAGACGTCGATCCAGCCGCGCATGACGTAGTCGATCGCCAGCGGGAAGGTATACGGCGCGAGGTGCGCACCGAGGATGTTCAGTTCCTTCTGGTCGCCGATGATCGTCCAGTCGATCGTCGCGGGCTGGCGGAAGACTCCGTACTCGACGAAGGTGCCGAGCTTGCGGAGCATCTGCAGGCCGGGGAGCACCGACTCCGGGTAGCCGGTCGCGTTGATGTAGACATCGCAGCCGTAGCCGTCGGTCAGCTCCTTCACCTTCGCCACCACGTCTTCCCTGTCGGGGTTGAGCGTCAGGTCCGCGCCGAGCTTCTTTGCGACGTCAAGGCGGTAGTCCTTCGGGTCGATCGAGATGAGCAGCGAGGGATTGAGGAGCTTCGCCACGCCGACCATCCCGAGCCCGAGGGTCCCTGCGCCGGCGATCACGACGACATCGCCGAGTTGGATCTGCGCGCGCTGGACGGCATGGATCGAGCACGCGAGGGGCTCGATGGCAGCGGCGGCGGTCCGAGAGATTCCCTCCGGCAACCTGTAACACCGGGCGTTGGCGGGGAACTTCATGTACTCGGCCCACGAGCCGGGGGTCTTCTGCTTGAAACCGTAGATGAGCGATTCCCTGCACAGCCAGTACTTGCCGGTCGCGCAGTAACGGCACTCGCCGCACGGGATGATCTGCTCGGAGACCGCGAAATCACCGACCGCCAGGCCATGCTTCTCCCCTGCCCCTTCGCCAAGCTCAACGACCTCCCCGGCGAACTCGTGGCCGGCGATGATCGGCGGCTGGCAAGCTCCGCCCGGCCCCCAGAAGTGGTGAGCGCCGGTGAAGCATTTCACGTCGCTCGCGCAGACTCCGGCGTGATCGACCTTGATGACGACCTCGCCGGGTCCGGCCTGAGGGGTCGGCACCTCCTCGAGTCGGTAGTCCTCGGGTCCGTAGGTGACGACGGCTTTCATTGTCCTGGGCAGCATGCGAATCCCTCCGCGAATGGCGATGGCTGATTGTAGCACAGGAGGGACGAGGGAGGGAATGGGGGAATGGGAGTGTGGGGGTGTGGGAGAATGGGAGTGTCGGTGTGCGGGAGCCCTGAGTTCGTGCGGCTGATGATGCCGGATGCCTGGGAGCGGAAGGTCGTGTTGGCGCTTGCGCCTCATCCGGACGACCCTGATGCGATCGCGGTGACGCTTCGGCTCCTGGCCGACATGGGCTGGGAGATGCACTGGGCGGTGGTCACGTCGGGCTGGTCCGGGGTGAGCGACGACTTCTGCGGGCCTGATCGGCGGATGAAGGCCGAGGTACGTCAGGCCGAGCAGCGCGAGTCGGCCCGGCTCTTCAGCCTGCCGGAGGACCGGCTCCGCTTCCTGGAGGCAGAGGAGACCGAAGATGGTGAATTGGCTCCGACGCCCGAGAACCGCCGCGTGGTGAACTCCCTGCTCGATGCCATTCGGCCGGATCTGGTACTCCTGCCCCACGGGAAGGACTCGAATCCGACACACCGGCTGGTGTACGAATGGTTCGCCGAGTGGGCCGATGCGCAGAGCCGCCCGATCATGGCGCTTGGCAACGAGGATCCGAAGACGCAGGACTTCGAACCGAACGTGGAGGTGCTGTTCGGCGAGGAGGAGGCGCGGTGGAAAGCGTCGCTCCTGGAGCGCCACCGATCGCAGAGCGCGAGAAACCAGGCGACACGCGGTATCACCTTCGCCGAGCGGATACTCGGAACCAACCGCCGTGCGAACGGCGCGTACTCCGAGCGGTTTGAGGCAGTGGCCTGGCATACCTGACAAGACCGCCAACCTTCCTGTCCCGATACGCATCAAAGCATTGGGACGCCTGGCGGCCGCTGACAAGAGGACGACCTATGCCCGCATCACGAGTCAAGTCGATGCTCGGCGGCCTGCTCCGGGAGATACTAGGAGAAGGAGCAGACACGGTGTACACACGGGGCGAAGCATTGGCGTCTGTTCCCGAGCCTGGTTGCTCCCCGATGAGCCAATGCTTGGTCCCTACCACCCACCGGCCACTGATCACTGATTGCTGATTACTGCCCCCTGCTCACTCCCCCGACCGATACTTCTCCAGGATCTCGGGGATCTGGTTCGCGGTGAGGCGGCCGTAAACGTCCTCGCCGACGGTGATCACCGGCGCGAGTCCGCAGGCGCCGATGCAGCGGGTCTCGACGAGGCTGAAGAGGCCGTCGTCGGTGGTCTCGCCGGTCTTGATGCCGAGTTGCTTCTCGACCGCACTCAGCACCGCCGCCGATCCCTTCACATAGCAGGCCGTCCCCATGCAGACCGAGACGGGGTACTTCCCCCTCGGGATGAGCGTGAAGTAGGAGTAGAACGTGGCGACCCCGTAGACGTACGATTCCGGGACCTGGAGTTCGTGCGCGACGTGGGCCATGACCTCCTGCGGCAGGTAGCCGTAGAGGTCTTGGGCCTTGTGCAGAGCGGCGATGAGCGTGCCCTGAGGGTCCACGGGATCGGTGTTTTCTTTGATGAACTCCGAGAGCTCCCGGAGCTTGTTGTCATTCATGGTGCAAGTGTTACAGGACATGGATGTCTCCGATGAGTGAAGAGTGACGCGTGATGAGTGACTAGCCGGTCTCCCTCACTCATCACTTCTCACTCGTCACGGATGTACTCCCCTCCGCGAGATGCCGCGGGGTTCACGCGGGACGTGGGTCGTGTGGAGAAGCTCGTGCGCCTTCTCCGAGAGCGGCTCGCCGAGGTACTCCTTGTAGAGCCGCTGGACCCACGGGTTCTCATATGACCGGCGGATCGTCTTGCTCCGGTCCTCGGCGCGGAGGGCCTCCGCGCGCTTCCTCAGCAGTTCCTCATCGAGCGGGATCGAGCCGGTCGCGCGAGCGTACGGCTGGCCGCCGCCCCCGATGCATCCGCCCGGGCAACCCATGATCTCGACGAAGTGCGCTTCCTCCTCGCCCGCCTTGATCGCCCGAAGCAGGTCGTGGGCGTTCTGCAGTCCGTGCGCGACGGCGAACTTGAAGTCCGTGCCGCCGATGTTGATCGTCCGGCGCTTGATCGGCTCCATCGTGCGCAGGTCGTTGAACTCGATTTCGGTGAGCGTCTCGCCGGTGATCAGGTAGTAGACCGTGCGCAGGACGGACTCCGCGAGGCCGCCGGTCCAGCCGAAGATCGAGCCGCCGCCGGTCGAGTAGCCGAGCGGATCGTCGAACTCCTCGTCCTCGAGGTTCAGGAAATCGATGCCGTTGCTCTTGATCATCCACACGAGCTCGCGGGTGGTCATGACTCGATCGACGACCGGCACCTCGCCGTCGAGCCAGCACTGGGGCCTCGCCGCCTCGAACTTCTTGGCGGTGCAGCACATCGCCCCGACGCTGTAGACGTTCTCCCGCGGGATGCCCTGCTTCTCGGCATAGTAGGTCTTCACGAGCGAGCCGAGGATGCTCATCGGCGACTTGGTGCTCGATATGTTCGGGATCAGCTCGGGATAGAAGTGCTCCGCGAACTTGATCCACGCGGACGAGCAGGAGGTGATCAGCGGGAACGGTCCGCCGGCCTTGACCCGCTCGACGAACTCGGTCCCCTCCTCCATGATGTTCACGTCGGCGCCGACCTCGGTGTCGAATACGGCGTCGAACCCGAGCAGCCGGAGCGCGGCGACGACCTTGCCCTGCATCGGGACACCTGGCGGGACGCCGAATCCCTCGCCGATCGCGGCCCGGACCGACGGCGCGAACTGGACGACCACATGCTTGTTCGGATCGGCGAGCGCCTGGAGGATGTCGTGCGTGGCGTCCTTCTCCAGGAACGCGGCGGTCGGGCAGACGTTGATGCATTGGCCGCAGGTCGAGCAGACGCTCTCCGAGAACGGCAGGTTGTAGGCCGGCATGACGACCGTCTTGAAGCCCCTGTGCGAGAATCCGAGGCAGTGGATGCCCTGGACTTCACCGCAGATTCGGACGCACCTGTGGCAGAGGACGCACTTCTCCGGCACGCGGATGACCGACGGCGAGGAAAGGTCCATCTCGTACCGCTTGCGCTCGCCCCTGTAGTAGCGCTCCCGGACGCCCATCGAGTAGGCGAGATCCTGGAGTTCGCAGTTGCCGTCGCGCTCGCAGGTCTGGCAGTCCATCGGGTGGTTGTCGATCAGTAGTTCTACGATGTCACGCCGGATCTCGCGGATCTCGGGGGTGATCGTGCGGACGACCATGCCCTCCTTGACGGGATACGCGCACGAGGCGACGAGGTTGCGCATCCCCTCGACCTCGACGACGCACACGCGGCATGCGCCCTCGATGCTCAGGCGGGGATGGTAGCAGAGCCTCGGCACCCGTACGCCGATCCGCTCGGCGGCGTTCATGATGCTCGTGCCCTCCGGCACGGTCACCGGCTTGCCGTCTATGGTTAGGTTGATATCTGGCATATTCACCTCACCCTGATGTTGAAGCATCAGGCTAGTATCGTTCAAAGCAAGCTGAAGCGAGCTCGCCAGTTCATATGCCCAGCTTGCTTTAGCCCGCTTCCCACCGGCTCGACTCGTCATTCATGGCGAGGCCTACTTCTTCTCTATCGCTCCGAACCTGCACCGTGCGAAGCACTGGCCGCAGTGGATGCAGCGGCTCTGGTCGATCTCGTGGACCTGCTTCGGCTGGCCGCTGATGCACTGGACCGGGCAGACCCGCGCGCAGGCCGTGCATCCGACGCACTTGTCGGGGATGATCGTATATCTCAGCAGCGCGAGGCACGCTCCCGCCGGACAGCGCTTCTCGTTGATGTGGGCGTCGTATTCGTCGCGGAAGAACCGCAGGGTGCTGAGCACCGGGTTCGGCGCAGACTGCCCGAGCCCGCAGAGCGACGCGCGCTGGACCGTGTGGCAGAGCCGTTCGAGCTTCCACATGTCGTCCGGCTCGCCCTGGCCCTCGGTGATGCGCGTCAGGATCTCGAGCATGCGCTTCGTCCCCTCGCGGCAGGGCGTGCACTTCCCGCACGACTCGTCCTGCGTGAACCCGAGGAAGAACTTGGCGACGTCGACCATGCAGGTATCCTCGTCCATGACGATCAGCCCGCCGGAGCCCATGATCGAGCCGGTCTGCTTGAGCGACTCGTAGTCCACCGGCACGTCGAGGAACTGCTCCGGGATGCATCCGCCGGAGGGGCCGCCGGTCTGCGCGGCCTTGAACTTCTTGCCGTCCTTGATCCCGCCGCCGATATCGAAGATGATCTCCCGCAGGGTGGTGCCCATCGGAACCTCCACGAGGCCGGTGTTGACGACCTTGCCCGCGAGCGCGAAGACCTTGGTGCCCTTGCTGCCCTCGGTGCCGAGCCGTGCGAACCACTCCGGGCCGTTCAGCATGATCGCCGGGACGTTCGCCCAGGTTTCGACGTTGTTGATGAGCGTCGGCTTGCCCCAGAGCCCGCTGACCGATGGGTACGGCGGCCTCGGCCGAGGCATCCCGCGCCGTCCCTCCATCGAGTGGATCAGGGCGGTCTCCTCGCCGCAGACGTATGCGCCCGCGCCGAGCTTGAGCGAGACCTTGAAGCGGAAATCGGTGCCGAGGATATTGTCGCCGAGCAGACCGTACTCCTCCGCCTGCTTGATCGCGTGCCGGAGCCGCTTGATGGCGAGCGGGTACTCCGCGCGGATGTAGATGTAGCCGGTGTCCGCGCCGATCGCATACGCGCCTATCGCCATCCCCTCCAGGATGCTGTGCGGATCGCCCTCGATGGCGGTGCGGTCCATGAACGCGCCGGGATCGCCCTCGTCCGCGTTGCAGATGACATACTTGGTGTCCGATTCCTCCTGCGCGGTGAGCTTCCACTTCGTGCCGGTCGGGTAGCCCGCCCCGCCCCGGCCCCGGAGTCCGGAGGCGCTGATCGCATCGATCACGTCCTGCGGGGTCATGGTGTCGAGCACCTTGGCGAGGGCTTCGTAGCCCTTGACCTCGAGGTAGTCCTCGATCTTCTCCGGATCGATGATGCCGGTGTTCCGGAGCGTGATCCTGAGCTGCTTGCCGAAGAAGTCTGCGCCGCCGAGCACGCGGATGCGCGACCGATCGATCGGCTTCCTGCTCCTGAGGCGTTCGACGGGGACGCCGTTCTTGAGGTGACTCTCGACGATCTCGGGCAGGTCCTCGGAACGGACGCGCTCGTAGATCGTCTCGTCGGGGTAGACGAGGAGCATCGGGCACTTGCCGCAGAGCCCGAAGTAGACGGTCTCCGTGATCTTGACCCGGTCCTCGATCCCCTGTCGGCGGATCTCGGCCATCAGTTCGGGCTCAAGCGATTTCGAGAGCCCGGTGCATGCGGTGCCCCCGCATATGAGTACGTGTCTCTGTGTGTCGGACATGGAAAGACCTCAGAGGAGTGATGGAGTACTGGAGTATTGGAGTATTGGGGAAAACCCATTACTCCGCCACTCCATTACTCCGATCCCCCTATGTAAGCGCCCACTCGCGGATGACTTCGCCGCTTCGGACGTGCTGTTGAACGATGCGTCGCGCCTTATCCGGCGTGACGTGGTAGTACATCACCGGCGGTTCGCCGTCGCGGATGACCTGGACCAGCGGCTCGAGATCGCATCTGCCGGTGCAGCCGGTCTCGGTCACGACCGCGCCCTCGATGCTCCGGTCCGCGATCTCCTGTTCGAGCGCCTCGACGACCGCTCGCGCGCCGGCCGAGACCCCGCACGTGGCGGTCCCGACGATGACGCGGGTCGTCACGTCCGAAAGCTCCCTGTGCCGGGCCTCGGATGCCTTCTTCCTGGCGTGTCCCAGGGCTTGATGCGGGCTTGCCAATTCAGACTTCCTCCGAAGAAGATTTGCATGGATTGTAGCAAAAGCGCGCCAAGGTGTCCATCATCAACCTCGGCAGTATGCTCCACTGTTGAGTTTACCCAGGGCTAAACGCAGGGGAGTCGGTTGAGTGGTAAGTGAGGAAATGGCGCAGATCCGACCGCCCTTTGTTACACGCGCCGGAGCGCGTACTCAGGACCGACGGGTGTCGTATACGGAAAAACCACCACCGGCAGCGCTGAGCAGCGGAGCGTATCGAAGTGCGGCCTGCGAAGGCGCCCACCGTGCCGGGCTGGAGGCGGGACGCGCAAGGCTGCAGCGCCGGACCCGGCCGGTCACTTCTGCCCGGCGGCAGCCTTAGCTGCCTTTTCGGCCTTCTCCTGGTCGAGCTTGGCCATGACCTTCTTGACGTTCTCGATGCGGTCCTTGGTCGGCGGGTGAGTGGAAAGTATCTTCGGCGGCTCCTTGCCGGAGATCGACTTGAGCGTCTCGAACATGCTGATGAAGGCCTTCGGGTCGAAGCCGGCCTTGTCGGCGTAACGGACTCCGTACTCGTCCGCGTCGTTTTCGTCCTTGCGGCTTCGGCCGTTCTGTATGAGCTGGAAGCCGACGCCGACGACGGTCTCCGTGGTCTTGTTCGCTCCTGTCGCGGTCATGCCGACGTTGATCAGCAGCGCGGCGGACATCGCCTTCTCGTACTCCTTCATCGAGTGACGCCGGGCGGCGTGGGCGACCTCATGCGCCAGGACCGCCGCCAGCTCGTCATCGTTCTTCATCTTGTCGAGGAGTGACTTCGTGATAAAGATGGCGCCGCCGGGGCAGGCGAAGGCGTTCGGATCGGGCATCTTGAGGATCTTGAACGTGTAGGGAAGCTTCGGCCTGTCGGAAACCGCCGCGAGCTGCTTGCCGATCTTCGTGATCCTGGCGTCTTCCTGGGCGCCGTACTGCTTCTCAAGTTCGGCAGCGATCTCCTTGCCCATCTGGATCTCTCTCGACTCGCCGATCTTGAAGAGCCGGAGCGCCTGTGCGGGACGAGAGGTGAGGAGCACCGATATCCCGCACAGCAGGGCGATCGTTAGTATCATGATAGAGCATCGAGAGCGCATGCCGATCCTCCTTGGTGTCAGTATCTAAGGTATTCGACAACGACGGGCCGTTGCCTGCTAGAGATTGTTACGTCGGATGGAACGCAAGGGTTTCGTCATCACACCCGTGGCTCGTTCGCGTCGGGTATGCATGACCGGACGCTCATGGAGGGCTGGGCTACGGCGTGGCGGGTGCGTCGATGACGAACACTACCTTGCACTGGTCGAGGAATCCGGTCTTCACACTCTCGTCGAGGATCAGAGAGGCATCCGCGTCGGATACGACCGCGTCGCACATCACGAGCTTGCCCGCGCGTCCGACCGCCTTCACGACCAGAGGATTGGACCCACACCTGCCGTTTTTTCGGGCCGCCTCCATCGAGGTCACGTAGCACGCGATCCCGGTTTCGGCAGCGAAGTCGGGGGTCACCGGAAGCGTACCCCAGACCTCCGAGCCGTCGGCCCGGCGGATCTTCGGGCTGAGCGCACGGGCGATGCTGCATCCACGGGTATCGACGATCAATGAGGTGAACGGACCCACCTGCTTCTCCGGAGCGGGCTCCAGGGGCTTGTCGGACATCTCGACGCGGAAAGACGCCTTCTTGGGTCGCGGCTTCATCGCCTCCCGAAGCATGAGCGTGCCGGGCGCGCCCTCTCCGTACATCCTCGTGCCGATGGTGACCCGCACGCTCGCCGACCCGTCATCGCCCGTGATCTTCTCGGTCTTCAGAACCTCGATCCCGCGCACGAAGCCCTCGATCTTGCGGCTGAGGACTACGTCGGCGCCGCGCGCCTCATACGTGACGGCGGTCTGCTCCAGCGCCGCCAGCAGGTTCGCGGCCGCCTCGGCCTTCGCCCAGGTCTCGGCGTTCTTTCGGGCGAGCGCCTGGTTAGGCTGCTCAGATGCGGGAGCGATCGGACACTCGGCCCAGGCGGTGATGATCTCCCTACCCCAATCGATCTCACTTCCGCTGATCTGCTCGACCACGGAGGCGTTCGCAGACCCGATGCCGATGATACACACGACAATCAGCGGAAACAGCTTCATCTCACACCCACCTTCCGTCACATGCTAATCCCTGCCGGACGCCCGCAGCGTGACGAACCACCGGCCGTCGTCGCGGCGACGACTCGCGGGCGGCATCAGAGGAGGGTAATCGAAGACCTCGCCGTCCGACAAAGCCTGCCCGGACCCGTCTGCGGCCAGCCCGGTGACGCTGCCGCCCGTCCTCACTATTCGCAGGCCGCCAATGCCGAGGTCCATCAGGCGCTCCCGGAACACGTCGGCTGGGAGAGTGGACCGCACGTCAAGCGTGGCCGTCTCATCCCTGAAAGTCTCCCGCACCATGCCGACCGTTCCTCGCAGCCCCTGGACCGACTTCTTCAGCGCGCCGAACTGCCTGTACGACAGGCCTTCGATGACCAGGCGGTATACCCGTCCGTTCTGAACCTCCAGCGCCCACTCAGCCAGCACCTGCGAGGCGAAACGGTCCGTGTCCTCCGTGATCAGACGTCTGCCGGCATCCTCCAGGGCATTCCGGCCTGCCTTCTCGATGCTGACGGGATCGACGCCTCTGCCCTCCGCGCTCTTCGGGATGAACAGGATGTCGCCCGTGCCGGCGTAGACCAGCTTGGCATCGAGCCGGGCAGTCGCGGCAACCGACTTCTGCTCGGGACCGGATGAAGTGCCCGCACTGTAGGATGCCGCGTTGCCCAGCAGGAGTATCTCAGCATCGTCGGAGGAATCGTCGACAACGTCGAACCCCCGCTCCTTGAGAGCACGGATGACTGCGAGAGCGCTCGATGACAGGCCGGTGTTTTGCAAGCCGAGGTTTAGCTCGTCGATGCGGACGGCGATCCTGGGGCGCTGAAGAGTATTGTAGACCTCTTCGATGTCGCTCATGTCATCGATGAGCTCCGTAAGGCCGACATCCGCGCGTATCCGCAGCCTGAGCATACGCCCGCCGGCGCTCTCCTCGATGCGCTGCGAGCCGTCGATCTTCTCCCACCTGGCGATGTAGCCCTCCGAACGGGTGAGGATGCTGTCGCGGATGATCTTGTAGTCGACCCCGACGACTTCGGACTTCACGAACATACCGACGGCCTGCTCGACGGCATTGCGCTTGGCGTCGGCAAGGGCCTCGTCCTCGGCGCGGACGATGTCGCCGGCGACCACGGCAGACCCCTCGGCCTCGACGTTGACCAGGGCATCGTCGGCCGCCGGTGACGGGCATGCAACGCATATCAGGATCAGTATGCAGAGGAGCAGCTTATTCATATCGGGACCTCCTCGCGATTACGTTCATGTCTGTGGCACCGACCGTCAGCCCTGAGTAGATCTGGCCGTCCTTCGATACGCTTCGCTACTCAGGACTAGCGGGTTTTATGTCCCGGGGAACAATCACCGCCAGTCCTGAATAGCGGGTTCCACGTTCCGGCAGACCCACCCCGCCAGCCCTGAGTAGTCCTGAACTCCGAGCCAACGGAGTGCGAGGAGTTCAGGACGTATCGAAGGGCGGCCTTGCTCTACCAAACCTCCGGCTAGACCCGACCGTCCTTCGATACGCTCCGCTACTCAGGACTGGGCGGTACTAGACTTGCCAAGACGGAACGGCACAGCGGCCGTTCCCTACGTGCTGTGGTCGGCGGTCACTACCGTTTACCCACAACGCGCTTTCGTCTACCGGGAGGATTACACGGGGTATGACATGAAAGGTGATCCGAGATGAAACGATCGAAACAGAACCGCCCGAAAGACTGTCCGTTTGTCGGAAAGGGCGGACTCAAACTGCAGTTCGCGCTCGAGCACTTCGGCATTGACGTGCACGGCCTGATCGCCGCCGACCTGGGATGCAACGTCGGCGGGTTCACGGACGCCCTCCTCCAGGCCGGCGCGGCGAAGGTGTACGCCGTCGATACCTCCTACGGGCTGCTGGCGTGGAGGCTGCGGACCGACGAGCGCGTGGTGGTCTTCGAGCGGACGAATGCGCTCCACTGGACGGCTCCCGAGCCGCTCGATCTGGTAGTCGCCGACCTGGGATGGACGCGCCAGGAGTTGGCGCTCCCGGTGATGGCGCGCATCCTGAAGCCGGGCGGACAGGCGCTCTCGCTCGTGAAGCCGCAGTATGAGGCCCCGGGCAACAGGGGCGTGCTGCCGGAGGAGCGCATCCCCGAGATGCTGGAGTTGGTCCGCTCGAAGGCGCCCGAGGAGTTCGAGATCCTCGGCGAGGTGCGATCGGCCTATGTCGGCAGCGGCGGGAACGTCGAATACTGGCTGTGGCTGAGGAAACACGGGGAGAAACACGAATCGCACGAATGATCAAGTGCAAGGGGAACACCAGGCTCAGAGGTTCCCGGAGGCTTGTCCTGAACTGCGATACGTCATACGAGCAAGAGACCGAACACGAATGGAAGGACCAGGACCATTCGCCGAATCGGCCCCCGCATTCGTGCGCCGGTACCTTGAGAGCATGAGCCGTCGCCACTCGGAGTCGCTCACTGGATAGCGCACTGATCCTAGGCTTTTCCTCATTCGCCCATTCGCGTCATTCGTGTTTCCCGAAGGAGACGCCCTCCCGCACCTTGAACCTCTCACTAGGTACTGCACCCTCGGCCCTGACGACGAGAATCGTCAAGGCATCAGGCATATCAACACCGATCCCCTGACGACTCCCGTCGTCGGGGGACGTTCGGAGGTCTCAAATGATCAGAATCGGATTGGTTGGATACGGCTTCATGGGCAAGATGCACGCCGAATGCTACAAGGCGTCGGGCAAGGGACAGGTCGTCGCGCTTGCCGACGTCGAGGCGGACCGGCGCGACCAGGCCGCCGAGAAGTACGGCTGCCGGACGTTCGACAACATTGAGGCGCTGCTCGACGGTGCGGAGGTCGACGCCGTCGATATCTGCACGCCGACGTACCTGCACGAAGAGCACGCGCTCGCCGCCATCCGGGCGGGCAAGGACATCTTCTGCGAGAAGCCGCTCGCACTCACGAACGAGTCGTGCGAGCGGATCGTCTCGGCGGCGAAGGCTGCGGGGATCAAGCTGCAGGTCGGCCACGTCGTACGGTTCTGGCCGGATCTGCAGGTCGTCAAATCGGTGATCGATTCCGGCCGCCTCGGGAAGCCGGTCTGGGCGTCCGCGCGGCGTCTCAGCCCTCCCGCGACGTGGGCATGGGAAGGATGGCTGCAGGATCCCGTACGGAGCGGCGGAGCGATCCTCGACCTCCACATACACGACCTGGATTTCCTGACATGGCTGCTCGGCCGACCGACGCACGTGATGTCATCCGGCGTCCGGACGGCGACCGGCGCGTTCGACACGGCGCTGACGACGCTGATCGACCATTCGGAGGGCGTCACGAGCCAGGCCGAAGGTTGTCTCGCGATGCCGGACGGCTTCCCGTTCACGAACCAACTGCTCGTCATGTGCGAGAAGGGATCGATCCTGTTCGATCTGACCTCCAGCCCGTCGGTGATCATTCGGCCGGAGGGCGCGTCTGAGGAGTACCCCGAGATCCCAAGCGTGGATGCCGGCTCCGCGGAGGCGGGCGGAAACGTCTCATCGCTCGGTGGGTACCTCAACGAGATCGTGTATTTCCTGGACTGCATCCATCACGGCCGACACCCGGAGGTCATCACCCCGGAGGAAGCGGCGTTCGCGGTGAAGATCTGTCTCGCGGCAACGGAATCCGCGGCGACGAAGCGGGTCGTGGCAGTCTGACTTTCTACTCCCTGAGTTCAACTCGATACCTAACATGTACACAATCGGCATAGACATCGGTGGAACGAAGATCGCAGGCGCGCTGGTCGACCGATCCGGCGACATGCGGGACCGCATCCAGTACCCCACCAAGGCATCGGAGGGCGGACAGGCGGTCATGGCGCGCGTGATCGATATGGTCGGGAGCCTCCGTCAGGCCGCCGGAGGGAAGATCGAGGGCATCGGAGTCGCGTCCGGCGGTCAGATCGACCCGCGGACCGGCGTCGTCATCCACGCGACCGACCTGCTCCCCGGATGGAAGGGCACTCGGATCACCGAGACCCTCGAGCAGCGGTTCGGCGTCAAGGCCCGGGCTCTCAACGACGGGAGCGCCGCCGCGCTCGGCGAGGGACGGTTCGGCGCCGCGAAGGACGTCACCGATTTCGTGCTCCTCACGCTCGGGACAGGGGTCGGCGGAGGCATCGTCTCGGACGGGAAGCTGCTCTCCGGGGCGCTGGGGGTCGCGGGCTCGATCGGGCATATGATCATCGACTGCGACGGCCGGCCGTGCAACTGCGGGAGCCGGGGATGCCTGGAGTCCTACGTCTCCGGGACGGCGATCTTGAAGCGTATGAGCAAGCTTGCCGTCGAGCGCGGATACGACTCGCCGTTCATCCGGCGGCTGATGCAGGGTGAGCCTCGGAACTCCAGCCTGATGCGCGACGCGATCGACGACGAACTCGGCGCCGAGGTCATCCGGGAGGCCGGGGAGTACCTCGGCTGGGGGTTCGTCTCCCTGCTGAACCTGCTCAATCCGGCAATGCTGATCATCGGAGGCGGGGTGGCGGTCCTGGGCGATGCGCTGCTCGATCCGGCGCGCGAGATTGCGCGCAGGCATGCCCTCCGGGGCGAGTGGGATCCGGTGCGAATAGTGCGCGCCGAGCTCGGAAACAACGCGGGCCTCGTCGGAGCGGCGAGCCTGGTGTGGGAGACGGACTGATGGCTGATGAGCAATTGATGATAGATGACGCGCGTCCGATCGACGTGCTGGGGATCGGATACAGCGCGATGGATTACCTGGGGATCGTGCCCCGGTACCCTGATCTCGATGAGAAGGTAGAGCTGATGCAGTTCACCAGGCAGGGCGGCGGGCCGTGCGCCACCGCGATGGTGACGGTCGCCCGGCTCGGCGGGAGGGCGTCGTACATCGGCAAGATGGGTAACGACGACTTCGGGCGGTTCATGCTCGACCAACTCCGCGCCGAAGGAGTGGAGGTCTCCCAGGTGGTCGTCGAGCCCGGCGCGCAGTCGCAGTTCTCGTTCATCGTCGTGGACGCCGATACGGGCAAGCGGACGATCTACTGGACGCGCTCGGAGATTCCCTCGCTCAGGCCGGAGGAGATCAGGCGCGAGCACATCATCTCGACGAAGGTGCTCCACGTAGACGGCCACGACTTCCTGGCGGCGGCCAAGGCGGTGGAATGGGCCAACGATGCCGGCATCCCGGTCGTGTTCGACGGCGGGACGGCTCGCTCCGGGTCCGAGTTGATGATCGATCACGCCGACTATGCGGTGGTCTCGCGCCGGTTCGCTGCGAAGTTCACAGGCGAGGAGGACCCGGAGGCGGGCGCGCGGGCGCTCTTCGGCGGACGACGGAAGCTCTCCGCGGTGACCCTGGGCGACGAGGGATGCGTGTACGTGACGGCGGACGGAACGTTCTGCCAGCCGGCGTTCGAGGTGGATGTGGTCGATACCACGGGCGCGGGCGACGTCTTCCACGGGGCGCTGTCGTTCGGCGTGTCGAAGGGCTGGCCGATCGACCGGACGATCGAGTTCGCGAGCGCGGTGGCGGCGGTGAAGTGCACGGCCCTCGGTGGACGGACCGGCATCCCCACGCTTGCCGAAGCGCTCGAGTTCCTGAGGGAGAGGTCGGGGGATGGCTTCTGGCGCGATCCGGCGCTGACAGGGCAGGACAGCTAAGCTGCCGTCTCGAAATAGCTCAACAATACCGAGGCAGAGGAGTGGAGTAGGAAGCTTGCCCGAGAAGCATGTCGCCCTTGTGAATCCGAACCGGCTGTGGCCGGGAGTGCCGCCCGTCGCCCTCGATTACCTCGCGGCCGAGCTCAGCCGCAACGGGATCGGCGTGCGTGTACTCGACCTCTGCCACGCGAAGAAGCCGAACGATGACATCCGCGCGTTCTTCCGCGCCAACAGCCCCGACCTGATCGGCGTCACCCTGCGCAACATGGACGACGTCGTCTACAACTGCTTCCTCTCCCGCGAGGTGAAGGTCCTCATCGACGAGATCAAGCGGTGCTCGAACGCGCCGATCGTGCTCGGGGGAAGCGGGTTCTCGATCGCGCCCGAACTGCTGCTCGACTACTTCGACGTCGATCTCGGCGTCGTCGGCGAGGGAGAGCAGGCCATCGTCATGCTGGCCGACAAGGCCGGCACGTCCGACCTGTCCGACGTTCCGGGACTCATCCGGCGCACTCCGGACGGCATCCGGCGGAATCCCCTGGGCTGCATGGACACCAGCTGCCTGCACGTCGCCAGGCGCGGATGGATCGACCATTCGCGCTATGCGTACAAGGGCGGGAAGAGGGGCAGCGCCGGGGTCCAGACCAAGCGCGGATGCCCGAACCGTTGCATCTACTGCGTCGTGCCGAACATCGAGGGCCGGACAGTCCGCCAGCGCGACCCGAAAGACATCGCCGACGAGATGGAGAACCTGGCGGCCGCGGGTGTGAAGCGCATATTCCTCGCCGACAGCGAGTTGAACTATCCCCTGGAGCACGCAATGGGCGTCTGCGAGGAGATCATCGCCCGCGGACTGAACGAGCGCGTCACCTGGCAGGCGTATGCCTCGCCGGGGAACTTCGATGTGCGGCTGGCCAGGAAGATGAAGGAGGCCGGCTGCGACCTGCTGATCACCACCTTCGACAGCGGCGACGACTCGATCCTCGAACGGCTCGGGAAGCCGTTCCGGACCGAGGACATCGTCACCACGGTGCGGGCGATCCAGGAGGCCGGCTTGACGGGACCGTGCTGCATGACGCTCGGCGGGCCCGGCGAGACGATGGAGACGCTGCTGAAGACGCTCCAGTTGGCCCAGTCGCTGAAGCCGATGCAGGTGGCGTGGGGCGAGCCTCCGGGACTGCGCATCTACCCGGACACACCGCTCGCGGACATCGTGCGCGAGGAGGGGTTCACTCCGTCGAACCCGAACCTGCGGGGCAAGATCGAGGGGAACGAGAACCTCCTCGAACCCGTGTACTACATGTCGGCGGGCATGGGGTGCCTGGCGCCGATGATCCAGGCATGGCGCAAGATCGGCGAGTGGCACCATCGGCTGGTGGCGAAATGAGACCGCAGACGGCAGACTGCGGACTGCCGCCTCTGGAGACAAATAGATGAAACATTTTCGGCCTCTCGTGCGTCTATGAGATAGAGAAGAGGGCCACCCATGCCCGCGGACCGTCGGCACTCATGTATCCATACGGCGTCAGCATTCCTCGTCACCTCCCTGGCGGCGCAACGAAGCTGAGGCACATACGGTTTGAAAGGCATGTCTCTTCTCGTGGGGCAGGAGCGCAGTCTGGCTCCTGCCCCGAAGTGTTTCCGGGGAGACACGGATGGCTCGAATGGACGAATGGAAAGGGAATTCCGGGCCTGATCGTCTGCGGTAGCCTGATCAACAGGCGATAGGTTATCTGTGTTCGGTACCGGAACACGAATGAGACGCCGGACAACCCGAGTCGGCAATCACTCCGCACTCCCCACTCTCCACTCCGCACTCACCCACAATGTTTGACATCGGCGGTTTGGCGGTGATACACTCTTCGGCAATAGCATCGAGGCTCTGGACGGATGGAGGTTTCGCATGATTCTTGTGACGGGCGGCGCAGGGTATATCGGTTCTCACACGGTCAAGCTCCTGCTTGAGCACGGCTATGAGACCGTCGTGTTCGACAGCATGGAGCTCGGGCATCCCGAGGCCGTGGTCGGCGGCGAGGTCTTCCGCGGCGACCTGATGGACCCCGAATCGCTGAAGCAGGCGTTCGACAAGTATCCGATCGATGCGGTCGTGCACTTCGCGGCATATGCGTCCGTCGGCGATTCGGTCGCCAGGCCGAAGAGATACTTCGACAACAACGTTACCGGCGGGCTCAACCTCCTGCAGGCGATGCTCGATCATGACGCCAAGCACATGATCTTCTCCTCCAGCGCCGCGACCTTCGGCGAGCCGACCTACGTTCCCATCGACGAGAAGCACCCACAGAGCCCGGTCAACCCCTACGGCGAGTCGAAGCTGATGTACGAGAAGATCCTGAAGTGGTACGACATGGCGTACGGCGTCAAGTCGGTCTGGCTTCGGTATTTCAACGCGTCGGGCGCGGACCCGAGCGGTCGGATCGGCGAGGACCATTCGCCGGAGGAGCATCTGATCCCGCTCGTGCTCCAAGTCCCGCTCGGCAAGCGGGAGAGCGTGAAGATCTTCGGCACCGACTGGAACACGCCGGACGGCACGTGCGTCCGGGACTACATCCACGTGCTCGATCTGGCGGAGGCACACGTTCTGGCCCTCAAGGCGCTCGAGCAGGGCGCGGAGACGACCTCGTACAACCTCGGGAACGGCGACGGCTACTCGGTCAAGCAGGTGATAGAGACGGCGGAGAAGGTCGTCGGCAAGAAGATCAACTGGGAGCCGGCTCCTCGCCGCCCGGGCGACCCCGCCACCCTGGTGGCGAGTTCGGAAAAGCTTCGCAAGGAGTTGAACTGGGAGCCGAAGTATCCACAGCTCGAAAAGATCATCGAGACGGCGTGGAACTGGCATGTGTCGCATCCCAACGGGTATCGGAAGTAGAGACGGCGCCGGTCCCATCCGTCCCATATGTCCCATGGGACGAATGGGACATATGGGCACAACCCCCGCTCTTGACAGTTGATCCCCCGAGGGGGTAACTTGGGTACCAACAGCTTCACACAGGAGTACCCAATGCCCAAGCCCAACATCCTCTGGATCTGCACCGACCAGCAGAGATTCGACTCTATCCGCGCGTTCGGGAACCCGCATATCAACACGCCGAACCTTGACCGCCTTGTCTCCGAGGGGGTCTCATTCACCAACGCTTTCTGCCAGGCCCCGGTATGCACGCCGAGCCGGGCCTCGTTCCTGACCGGGCGCTATCCCCGCACGACGCGCACTCGCCAGAACGGCCAGTGCATCCCCGAGGACGAAGTGCTCGTCACGAAGATGCTCGCTGACGAGGGCTACGACTGCGGGCTCTCGGGCAAGCTCCATCTCTCTGCGTGCTGCAGGAGGGTCGAGCAGCGGATCGACGACGGCTACCGGGAGTTCCACTGGAGCCATCACCCCGACCCCGACTGGCCGGAGAACGCCTACATCCACTGGCTGGAGGCGAAGGGCTACAAGTGGCAGGACCTCTACAAGCGGCCCAAGGGCGCGTTCGTCTACCCAGGCGTTCCGGGCGAACTGCACCAGACGAAGTGGTGCATCGACAAGGCCATGGACTTCATCAGCGAGGAGCGCGAGGGGCCGTGGTGCATGAGCGTCAACATCTTCGACCCGCACCATCCGTTCGATCCGCCCCAGGAGTACCTCGACCGCTATGATCCCGACAAGCTCCCGGACCCCAAGTACAAGCCGGGTGAGCTCGACAATAAGCCGTTCTTCCAGCGCATCGACCACGACGGCGCATATGGCGGCAGGGGCATGGCCTTCAGCAAGATGACGCCTCGGGAGCGGCGGGAGGTCACGGCGGCGTGCTATGCGATGGTCGAGCTGATCGATCACAACGTCGGCCGCATCCTGGATTTCCTCGACGAGAAGGGCCTGAGGGAGAACACGATCGTCATCTTCCACAGCGACCACGGCGAACTGCAGGGCGACCACGGGATGTACTGGAAGGGCCCGTTCATGTACGACTGCTCGACCCGGGTGCCGCTGATCATCTCGTGGCCGGGACACTTCAAGCAGGGCCTGACGTGCGACGCGCTTGTGGAGCTTGTGGACATCGCGCCGACGCTCCTCACCGCCGCCGGGATGCCGATCCCGACGCGGGTGCAGGGCAAGTCGCTCTACGATATCTGCACCGGAGAGGCCGATCCGCACAACTTCCGCGACTCGGTGCTCACGGAGTTCTACATCGCCCAGCCGTTCCACAAGAAGTACGACCCCCAGGCGTACTGCACGATGGTCCGCACCCGCACGCACAAACTGGTTGCGTTTCACGGCTTCGACGAGGGGGAGTTGTACGACCTCCAGGCGGACCCGGACGAGTTCGACAACCTGTGGGACAGCCCGGCGCACAGGGACATCAAGCTTCAGATGATGAAGCTCCTGCTCGACAGGAGCGTATTCACGATGGACCCGATCCCGGAGCGGGTGGCGGAGTATTGAGGCAACCCGGGGATCCGTGATCCCCAGGCCCCCGGACGGCATCACAGATGCCGGTTTGCCCTCGGGTGCGGGATTCCAAATCCGCACCGACACCGTGGGCAAGCGGGTGCTCGATTGCAGACCCGCACCAACACCGTGGGTAACAGGAGTAGCAACATGGCTAAGGACAGCGGCCTCACACGACGGGATTTCATGAAGGCGGCCGGCGCGGCCTCGATAGGGCTCGCGCTCGGCGCCGGGGACATCGCACGAGCGGAAGGAGAGCAGAAGATGGACCGCCCGAACATACTCTGGATATGCACCGATCAGCAGCGGTACGACACGATCGCGTCGCTCGGAAACAAGCATATCCGCACGCCGAACCTCGACCGCCTGGGATCGGAGGGCGTGGCGTTTACCCATGCGTTCTGCCAAGCCCCGGTGTGCACGCCGAGCCGGGCCTCGTTCCTGACCGGGCGTTATCCCCGCACGACCCGGGCTCACGATAACGGCCAGAACATCCCCGAAGACGAAGTGCTGGTCACCAAGATGCTCGCCGATGCCGGGTACGACTGCGGGCTCTCCGGGAAGCTGCACATCTCAGCCTGCATGAACAGGGTCGAGCGGCGCATCGACGACGGCTACCGAGTGTTCCACTGGAGCCACGGCCCCTCCGGGCACTGGGAGAACAACGACTACATCAAGTGGCTGGAGTCGAAGGGCCACAAGTGGGACGACCTCTATCATCCCAAGGGCCATGCATGGGCCGGCATACCGGCGGACCTGCATCAGACAAAGTGGTGCATCGACAGGGCGATCGATTTCATCAAGGAGGAACGCAAAGGTCCCTGGCTGATGAGCGTGAACATCTACGCGCCTCACCATCCGTTCGATCCGCCGAAAGAGTATTTCGACCGCTATGACCCCGATGCGCTTCCCGATCCTGACTACGTGGCGGGCGAACTCGCCGACAAGCCATCGTTCCAGCGAAGAGACCACCACGGCGGCGATCCACGTCCGCCGTTCAGCAAGATGACCCCCCGGGAGAGGCGAGAAGTCACCGCCGCCTACTACGCGATGATCGAGCAGGTGGACGACAACGTCGGCCGCATCATGAAGGTGCTCGACGAGACGGGCCGGCGCAAGAACACGATCGTGATCTTCATGAGCGACCACGGCGAGCTCCTCGGCGACCACGGCGTCTACCTCAAGGGGCCGTATACCTACGACTGCTCCGTCCGCGTGCCGCTGATCATCTCCTGGCCTGGGCATTTCAAGCAGGGACTGAAGAGCGACGCCCTCGTGGAACTGCTCGACATCGCGCCGACTCTGCTCACCGCCGCCGGGATGCAGATCCCGGGCCGGGTCCAGGGCAAGCCGCTCAACGATCTGCTTACCGGCAAGACGGACAAGCACAGAGACCACGTCTTCTGTGAGTCATATATCAAGAAGGTTGGCTCCGGCGACCCGGCGATCAATGTCTCCATGGTGCGCACCCGAACCCACAAGATCGCGGTCGTTCACGGGACCGGCGAGGGCGAACTGTACGACCTCCAGGCCGATCCGGGGGAGCACGAGAACCTGTGGTACAAACCGGAGCATGCGGCGCTGAAGGCCGAGATGATGGCGCTCTGCTTCGATGCCAGCATCGCGACGATAGATCCGAATCCACCACGGATTGCGCCGTGGTAGTCCCATGGGACCCATAGGAGGCAGACATGACGGACAACACCATATCACGACGTGAGTTCATCAAGAGAGCCGGCGTGGGTGCGGCCGGACTGGCGCTGACCAGCTTTGGCGTGCTGCCATCCGAGGCGGCAGACGAGCGGCCGAACATCATTTTCGCCATCGCCGACGACTGGATGTTCCCCCATGCGGGCGCGTACGGCGACAAGGTCGTCAAGACCCCGACTTTCGACCGTGTAGCGAGCGAGGGAGTGCTCTTCAACAACTCGTTCTGCGCCGCTCCGACCTGCACCGCGTCGAGAGCCGGCATCCTGACCGGCCAGGCGATCCACCGGCTGGAGGAGGGCGGGAATCTCAACGGCTTCCTGCCGAGCAGGTTCGCGGTCTACCCCGATCTCCTGGAGACCGCGGGATACTTCGTCGGCACGACGGGCAAGGCGTGGGCGCCGGGCACCCTGGAGGGCAGCGGACGGACGCGCAACCCGGCGGGGCCCGGGTTCAGGGACTTCAAGACATTCATGGAGCAGGCCCCGAAGGACAAGCCTTTCTGCTTCTGGTTCGGGAGCACGAATCCCCATCGTCCATACACCAAGGGCAAGGGCCTCGAAGCGGGGATGAAACCGGAGGACGTCGAGGTCCCGGCGTTCCTCCCGGACACCCAGGAAGTTCGTGAGGACATCCTCGACTATTACGAGGAGGTCCAGCAGTTCGACGCCCAGGTCGCTGAGGTGCTCAAGGTGCTGGAGGCATCGGGGAAAGCTCAGAATACGATCGTGGTCATCACGAGCGACAACGGGATGCCGTTCCCGCGGGCGAAGGCGAACCTCTACGAGGCGGGCACCCACATGCCGCTCGCGATCCGATGGCCCGCGAAGATCAAAGGCGGCCGGAAGGTCGATGATCTCGTCAGCCACACGGACTTCGCACCGACATTCCTCGAACTGGCAGGGTTGAAGCCGAAACCGGACATGACCGGCATGAGCCTGGCGGGCGTCCTGCTCCAGGACAAGCCGCTCGGCCGGGAAGCGGTCTTCACGGAGCGTGAGCGCCATGCCCGCGTGCGAGAGAACAACGTCGGCTACCCATGCCGCGCTGTCCGCACGAAGGACTTCCTCTACATCCGCAACTTCTTCCCGGAGCGCTGGCCGGCTGGTGATCCAAATGAGACCGGAGGATTCGGAGACATCGACGGCAGCCCGACCAAGGACCTCCTCCTGAAGAAGCGGGATGACAAGAAGATCGCGCCGTTCTTCAAGCGGGCGTGCGAGAAGCGGCCTGAGGAGGAGTTGTTCGACCTCCGCGAGGACCCGTGGGCCGTACATAGCGTCGCGAACGTGCCCGAATACGCTGATATTCGGAAGCAGATGCGGGCGATGCTCGACAAGTGGATGAAGGGGACCGCCGATCCCAGGGCGGCGAACCCTCGGGATGAACGGTGGGACAAGTTCGAATACTTCGGGAAGAAGGCGGCTCCGACGCCGGCAAAGAAGTAGAGGAAGCATCCGCGTAGGGAACGGACTCTGTCCCGTTCCGTCGGTTGTAGACCTCCGGTGACGGAACGCGACGGCGAGCGTTCCCTACATACCTTGGGGCGACATGCGCAGGGAACTGGTACCGACCGGGCACGAGAATGGAGGAGTATGAGTATGAACGGAACGACGAGAAGAGAGTTTCTGAAAACCGCAGGGGCCGCGGCGGCGGGATTGGCGTTGAGCAGTTTCGGCGTGCTGCCGACGGAAGCGGCAGGCGATGAGCGCCCGAACATCCTGTTCATCATCGCCGACGACTGGTCGTTCCCGCACGCGAGCATCCTCGGCGACAGGGTCGTGAAGACGCCGAACTTCGATAGGGTCGCGAGGGAGGGCGTCCTCTTCACCAACTCCTTCTGCGCCGCCCCGACGTGCACGGCGTCGAGGGGCGGAGTGCTCACCGGCCAGGCGATCCATCGGCTCGACGAGGGCGCGAACCTCTTCTGCCAACTGCCGGCGAGGTTCGAGACCTACCCCGACATCCTGGAGAAGAACGGGTACTTCATCGGGCTGAACGGCAAGGGATGGGGACCGGGACCGCTCGAACCCGCGGGCCGGACGCGCAACCCGGCGGGGCCCGAGTTCAAGAACTTCCGTGAGTTCATCGCCCAGGCGCCGAAGGACAAACCGTTCTGCTTCTGGTTCGGCAGCCACTTCCCGCACCGCGACTACGACGGCGGCGTCGGCGCACGGTCCGGGATGAAGCCGGAGGACGTCGAGGTTCCGCCGTTCTGGCCGGACACCGATGTGGTCCGCAACGACATCCTCGACTACTACTGGGAGGTTCAGCAGTTCGACGCGCAGGTCGGGGCGATCCTGAACAACCTGGAGCTGTCCGGACGCGCGGACAACACGATCGTCGTGATCACCAGCGACAACGGGATGCCGTTCCCCCGCTCGAAGGCAAACCTCTATGACATCGGCACGCACATGCCGCTCGCGATCCGGTGGCCGAAAAGGATCAAGGGCGGGCGGAGGGTCGATACCCCCGTCAGCCACACGGACTTCGCGCCGACGTTCCTCGATGCCGCGGGGATCAAACCGCCGGCGGAGATGACTGGAGTAAGCCTGCTGAGCCTGCTCACCGAGGACAAGCCGCTGGACAGAGACGCGGTGTTCACTGAGCGCGAGCGGCACGTCAACTGCCGAAGGGGCGACCTGTCCTATCCGTGCAGGGCGATCCGCACGAAGGACTTCCTCTACATCCGCAACTTCAGGCCCGGGCTCTGGCCCGCCGGAGACCCCGAGATGTGGGTGGCGGTCGGTCCGTTCGGCGACATCGACACGAGCCCGACCAAGTCCCTGCTGCTCGACAAGCGGGACGATCCGAAGATCAAGCCGTTCTTCGAGCTGGCGACCGCGATGCGCCCTGGGGAGGAGCTTTTCGACCTGAAGAAGGACCGGTGGTGCCTCAACAACGTGGCCACCGACCCGGCTTACGCGGAGACGAAGAAACAGCTCGCGGACAAGCTGAAGGACTGGATGACGAAGACGGCCGATCCGAGGGCCAAGGGCGCCGAAGACCCGCGATGGGACGACTACCCATACGCCGGGGTGCTCGGCGAGTGGGTCATCAAGAAACCGAAGCAATAGCGGAAGGGGGCCGGAGAGGTGAAGATCATCCTTGCGGCGATTCTGATCTTGGGAGCAGCGAACATGGGAGCACTTGCGGACGCGCCGGCTGAGCGGCCGGTGAAGATGATATTCGATACCGACATGGGCAACGACATCGACGACGCACTCGCGCTGGCGATGATCCATACGCTCGCCGATCGGGGCGAGGTCGATCTGCTGGCGGTGGTCCTCTCGAAGGACAACCCCTGGGCGGCGGTCTACGTAGACGTGGTCAACCGCTTCTACGGCAGGCCGGACATCCCCATCGGCACCGTGCGGAACGGCAAGACTCCCGAGGACGGCAAGTACATTCGCGCGGTCGCGGAGCGCAAGGTGGACGGCAAGTTCGCATATCCCCGCAAGCTGAAGTCCGGAGCCGATGCGCCCGACGCGGTCGGCCTGCTTCGGAAGACGCTGGCCGCTCAGCCGGACGGATCGGTGGTAATGGTGAGCGTCGGCTTCATGACGAACTACGCGCGACTGCTCGACTCGAAGCCGGACGACGTCTCGCCGCTCGATGGAATGGAGCTTGTGCGGCGCAAGGTTCGGGAGTACGTCATGATGGCCGGGGCGTTCGGTCCGAACCCCGGCGGCGAGTACAACGTCGTGGAGGACGCCGAAGCCGCCCGCCGGATCTTCGAGCGCTGGCCGACTCCGATCGTCGCCAGCGGGTTCGAGATCGGGCTGGTGATCCTCTACCCGGCTCGAAGTATCGAGAAGGATTTCGGCTGGGTGAAAGACCACCCTGTCGCCGAGGCCTACCGCGCGTGGGAGAAGATGCCCTACGACCGGCCGACCTGGGACCTCACCGCCGTCCTCTACGCGGTCAGACCCGACCGAGACTACTTCGGCATCTCGCAGAAGGGCAAGATCACGCTCGACGAGAAGAACGTCACTCGCTTCACTCCGGACGAAAGCGGCGCTCATCGGTTCCTGACGGTCACCCCGGAGCAGATCACCCGCGTCCGGGAGGCGTGCGTGTTCCTGGCATCCGCTCCGCCCTGCTGTCGGAGGTAGGCTGCAGCGGCATCCGAGAACCCGCTTGGACGGGGCGCGTACCTGGAGATCGCTCCGGTCCCCGAGCCGTCGGGCCTGCTGGCGCTCTTCGCCGGAGTCTCCGGTCTCGGTGGGATGATGATCCGCCGCAGGAAGTAACACCCATCGCCAAGACGCAGCATCTACGGCCCCGGTCCCTGCCGGTCGGGGCTTTTTTCACGCCTCCCGAAGCCTTGACGCTTTACGCTCCCTGGTGGTACTCTGACCTGGGACTCGAAGCCCCAGTCTACGAAGCATAGAAGCAACCTGAAGGAAGCTGGGCATGCTGATGGCCCGTTAGGGAGCCTGCTTTAGCTCGCTTTGCAGATAGATCGCCTTGCTCTTCAGGGCGAGGACGCAGGAGGATTCGCGTTTTGCACTTCAAGAACCCCTTCGATTGCCCGGGGAGTTGGTACAAAGCCAACCTTCATACCCACACCACGACATCCGACGGTGACGTGGATCCCGAGGAGAGAGCGCGCCAGTACCGCGAGCAGGGATACCAGATCCTCGCGATCACCGACCACCACAAGACCAACGATATCTCCGGATTCTCGACCGATGGATTCCTCGTAATCAGCGGGATCGAGACTCATCCCGACTGCCCGGGCGGTGACCCCTACCACTTCGTATGCCTGAACGTTCCGCTCGGGTTCGACTGCTCGGAGGAGCCGGACCCGAACGCCCGGATACGCATGGTCCGAGACGCGGGCGGCGAGGTGATCATCGCCCATCCGTACTGGTGTGGCCACAACCTCAACCATCTCCTCCCGATCGAGGGCGCAATTGCGGTAGAGGTCTACAACGCGACCTGCTCTAAGATCGGCAAGGCGTTCAGCTCCGTGCACTGGGACGACCTTTCGAACGCCGGACGGATACTCCCGGCGGTGGCGGTCGATGACGTCCACCGGGGCCGTGATATCTTCATGGGCTGGACGATGGTTAAGGCCGAGAGCCTCACCGTCGAGTCGGTCATGGATGCCCTCAGAGGCGGCTGCTTCTACGCATCGACCGGCCCGGTGATCGAGGATGCGCGCATCGAGGACGGTAAGGTGATGGTCAAGTGCTCCCCGGCCAGGGAGATCCACTTCATCGCGCAGAGATCGAGCGGGGGAGCCGTCTACTCCGACGATGGAGAGCCGATCACCCAGGCGGAGTGGCCGGTCCACCCGCACTGGAAGTATGTGCGAGTCGAGGTCGTGGATGCCGACGGCGGCCGGGCGTGGACGAATCCGTTCATTCTGCAGACTGCTTGATGGGGGATGGCTGATGGTCAATGGCTGAACAAACGGGCTGTGAGATCGTCAGCAGCCTCAGCGCCCTCAAGAGGATACGGAATACGACACGGCGAAAAGACTCTTGACTCCGAAGCACATCGGCAGTGCGAACGCCCGGAGAGAAAGCCCGGAGAGAACGAACGCCGGGAGACCGGAGGGCGCCCGGAGCTATAACCTCCGGGCTAGGCCGTAACGGAAAACCCCTTCGGGCTAATATGGTTTTCAGCTCCCTTTAGGGAGGTTTGCATGCCTAGCTCGGAGGTTCCAGCTCCGAGTTCCGAAAGCCCGGAGTCAAAAACCTCCGGGCTGGGCCGTAACGGAAAACCCCTTCGGGCTAATGTGGTTTTCAGCTCCCTTTAGGGAGGTTTGCATGCCTAGCTCGGAGGTTCCAGCTCCGAGTTCCGAAAGCCCGGAGTCAAAAACCTCCGGGCTGGGCCGTAACGGAAAACCCCTTCGGGCTAATGTGGTTTTCAGCTCCCTTTAGGGAGGTTTGCATGCCTAGCTCGGAGGTTCCGGCTCCGAGTTCCGAAAGCCCGGAGCCAAAACCTCCGGGCTGGGCCGTAACGGAAAACCCCTTCGGGCTAATGTGGTTTTCAGCTCCCTTTAGGGAGGTTTGCATGCCTAGCTCGGAGGTTCCGGCTCCGAGTTCCGAAAGCCCGGAGTCAAAAACCTCCGGGCTGGGCCGTAACGGAAAACCCCTTCGGGCTAATGTGGTTTTCAGCTCCCTTTAGGGAGGTTTGCAGAGCTAGCCCGGAGGTTCCAGCTCCGGGCGGTCCTCGGTCTCCGAGCGGTCTCGGGATCACAGGGGAGGAACGACTATGCGTTTCGGCGTGTTTGTGTGTCTCACAGTTTTCGCAGCGCTGGCTGCAATTCCCACGACAGGAGCCTCACAAGTGGAGATCGAGAAAGTACAGTACTTCAATCAACCCAACTGCTACATGCTCTCAAACGGCACGGTGGACGTCATCGTCACGACCGATATCGGCCCGCGCGTGATCGCTTACCGGTTCGCCGGCGGGAAGAACATCCTGGCTGAGCTGACCAAGGATGCGGTCACGAAGACCGAGTTCGGCGAGTGGCATCCATGGGGCGGCCACAGACTATGGCACGCACCCGAGGTGATGCCGAGAACCTACGAGCCGGACGACGAGCCGGTGCCGTTCGAGATCATCGGCAACGACTCCATCCGCCTGACGCCGAAGCTTGGGCCGGCGGAGGTCCAGAGGGAGATGCTGGTCAAGCTCGACGCCGAGGGCACTCGTGTGACCCTCACCCAGACGCTCACGAACAAGGGCAAGTGGCCGATCGAAGTGGCCGTCTGGGGGCTGACGATCGTGGCGGGCGGCGGAACGACGATCATCCCGCAGGAACCGTTCATCTCGCACGACGACAAGCTGCTCCCCGCGCGTCCGATGGCGCTGTGGAACTTCACGGATCTCAGCGACCCGCGCTGGTACTTCGGCAAGAAATACATCACCCTGAGCACGGATGAGAAGCGCAACGGCATCCCGCAGAAGATAGGTGTCGGCAACAAGCTGGGATGGGCGGCATATCAGCTCGGCGACCTGCTGTTCGTCAAACGGTTCCCGTACATCGAGGGCGCGAAGTACCCTGACTTCGGCTGCAACTTCGAGACCTACACCGACGGCAACTTCATGGAGGTCGAGGATCTCGGCCCGCTGACGAAGCTCGAGCCGGGAGAGAGCGTCTCGAACACAGAGAGCTGGTATCTCTTCAAGGACGTGAAGCCGTCGAAGGACGACGCGTCGATCGATGCGAACGTCCTTCCGCTGGTGCAGAAGACGAAATAGACCTCTCGCCGTAGCCCAGGGGCTCGTCCCCATCGTGGATGCACGACCTGACGCACATAGAGGGCTGGGCTACGGTGTTGCTTGGGAACGCAGAAGCAGGAGTAACACAATGCTGACGAGGCGCGATTTCCTCAAGACCGGGCTGATGGCCGGAGCGTACGCCGGAATCGCGGGGATGATACCGCAGTTCGCCCAGGCGACTGAGGAAGGCAAGTACAATGTGCTTTTCATCGCCGTGGACGACTTGCGCCCGAGCCTGGGATGCTACGGCACGCCGATCGTCAAGACGCCGAATATCGACAAGCTGGCCGCGAGCGGGACGCTCTTCAGCCGCGCTTACTGCCAGCAGGCGGTGTGCAGCCCGTCGAGGACATCGCTGCTGACCGGCTGCCGTCCGGATACCACCAGGGTCTACAACCTGGAGGACCACTTCCGCAAGTTCATCCCCGATGTAGTCACCCTGCCCCAGCAGTTCAAGGAGAGCGGATACCACTCGCAGGGATTCGGCAAGATCTACCACGGCGGCCTGAACGATCCCGCGTCATGGTCGGCGCCCCATTGGACGCCCGGAGGGCCGGGCTACCTGAAACCCGAGAGCATCGAAGCCAGGGAGAAACTGGCAGCGAAGTTCAAGGCTCAGGGAGCCAAGATGAAGAACGAGACGGAGATCGACCCCAAGACGGGTCTCGTCCTGAGAGCAACCAATAATGCGGCCAAGCTGAAGGGCCCGGCATGGGAAGACCCGGACGTTCCGGACAATGCCTATCCGGACGGCCAGACGGCCGACAAAGTGATCGAGGCCCTGCGCGAGATCAAGGACAAGAGGTTCTTCCTCGCGGTCGGATTCCTCAAGCCGCACCTGCCGTTCAACGCGCCGAAGAAGTACTTCGATCTCTACGATCCCGAGGACATAAAGCTTCCGTCGAACCGGTTCTACCCGAAGGACTGCCCATCGCTGGCGGTCACCAACTGGGGTGAGCTTCGGGGATACACGGATATCCCCGACATCGGCCCGATGGACGACAAGCAGGCGCGCGACCTGATCCGGGCTTACTACGCGGCCACCAGCTACACCGATGCTCAGATCGGACGCGTGGTGGACGAACTGGAGCGACTCGGACTGCGGGACAATACGATCATCGTTCTCTGGGGCGATCACGGTTGGCAGCTCGGAGAGCACGATCAGTGGTGCAAGCACACGAACTTCGAGGAAGCGACGCGCGCCCCGCTGATCATCAACGCTCCCGGACAGAAGAACAGGGGTGCGAAGACCGACGCGCTTGCGGAGTTCGTCGATATCTACCCGACGCTCTGCGACCTCGCAGGCGTGTCGATCCCGGAGCACTGCGAGGGCACGAGCCTCAAGCCGGTGATGGACAACCCGAAACGGGCATGGAAGAAGGCTGCGTTCAGCCAGTACCCTCGTCCCCGAAACGTGATGGGCTACTCCATGCGCACGGACCGCTATCGGTACACCGAGTGGGTCAAGCGGGACACCGGCGAGGTCGTTGCGACCGAGTTGTACGACTACGAGAAGGACCCTCTGGGCAACGTGAACATCGCCGGAGCGTCGGAGAACAAGGCGCTCGTGGCAAAGCTCAGCAAGCAGCTCAAGGGCGGATGGAAAGCGGCAAGGCCGTAGGGAGTAGAATACGGACTACAGAATACAGGAGTCAGGAGCCAGGAGTCAGAAGTCAGAGGATGCCGCGACGGTGCTCTGAAGGAGGAGTGACATCATGCTCACACGCAGGGAGTTCATCAAGAACGGTCTGATGGCCGGAGCATATGCCGGGATCGCCGGCATGATACCGCAGTTCGCCCAGGCAGCGGATGGGGGCAAGTACAACGTGCTCTTCATCGCCGTAGATGACATGCGCACGACGCTGGGATGTTACGGCGCTCCTGTAGTGAAGACGCCGAACATCGATAAGCTGGCGGCAAGCGGAACGGTCTTCAACCGCGCGTACTGCCAGCAGGCGCTCTGCAGCCCGTCGAGGAGCTCCCTACTGACCGGCAAGCGTCCGGACACCACCGGGATCTACAACCTGACCTACCATTTCCGCAAGTTCCTGCCGGATACCGTCACGCTCCCTCAGTGCTTCAAGCAGAACGGCTATCACACCCAGGGGCTCAGCAAGATATTCCACGGCGGGCTCGATGACCCCGAGTCATGGAGCGTTCCGCACTGGAGTCCCCGCGGTCCGATGTACCTCACGCCGGAGGGCATAGCCGCGCGAGAGAAGCTCAGAGAGAAGTTGATCGCCGAGGGCAAGGATTTCCAGGAACACATCCTGGAGACCGATCCGAAGACCGGGATGCCCACGAAGATCGACCGCGCGGACGTCAAGCTGAGAGGCCCGGCGTGGGAGGCTCCCGATTGCCCGGACAACGCGCTCGGCGACGGCATGACCGCGGACAAGGCGGTCGAATGCCTGCACGAGATCAAGGACAAGCCGTTCTTCCTCGCGGTCGGGTTCAACAAGCCGCACCTGCCGTTCGTCGCCCCGAAGAAGTATTACGATCTCTATAACCCCAAAGACTTCAAGCTCGCGCCAAACCCGTTCCCGCCCAAGGACATGCCCGAGGTGGCGTTCTACAACTCGGCCGAGATACGCTCATATACGGACATCCCCGACCTCGGCGAGGGCGAGATAGACGACAACAAGGCGCGCGAGTTGATCCATGCCTACTGCGCATGCATCAGCTACGTCGATGCTCAGATCGGCAAGATCGTCGATGAGCTAGAGAAGCTCGGCCTGCGGGACAAGACGATCATCTGCCTGTGGGGCGATCACGGCTGGCAACTCGGGGAGCACGATATCTGGTGCAAGCACACAAACTTCGAGGAGGCGACCCACGCCCCGCTGATCATCAGCGCTCCCGGACAGAAGAACAGGGGTGTGAAGACCGACGCGCTCGCGGAGTTCGTCGATATCTACCCGACCCTCTGCGACCTCGCCGGCATACCCGCCCCGAAGGACCTCGAGGGCACGAGCCTCAAGCCGGTGATGGACAACCCGAAGCGGGCGTGGAAGAAGGCCGCGTTCAGCCAGTATCCCCGGCCGAACGACGTGATGGGCTATTCGATGCGCACGGATCGCTACCGGTACACCGAGTGGATCAAGAAGGGCGCCAACGAGCCGCCGGTCGGCATCGAACTGTACGACTACAAGACCGATCCGCAGGGCAACGTAAACATCGCCGGCCTGCCGGAGAACAAGGACCTCGTGGCGAAGCTTGCCAAGCAGCTCAAGGACGGCTGGAAAGCAGCGAAGCCGTAGGGGGCGGGGTACAGAATACAGAAGTCAGGAGTCAGAAGCAAGAGGATGCCCCGACGATTCCCGTCGTCGGGGCACGTCGTCAGGGCATCTTTGAGGAGAAAGACCATGCAGAGCAGACGTGAGTTCCTGAAAGGAGCCGGCGCACTTGCGGCCGGACTGACCCTTGGAGGCATACCGGCATTAGGCGCCGAGCCGCGAAGGAAGCCGAACGTCATATTCGTCTTCGCCGACCAGCTTCGGTCGCACGCGCTCGGATGCTATGGCGATAAGCAGGCCATCACGCCGAACATCGACCGGCTGGCATCGCAGGGAGCGCGCTTTACCAATGCGATCAGCACCTGGCCGATCTGCTCGCCGTTCCGAGGCATGCTGATGACCGGATGCTATCCGATGACGAACGGCGTCGTCGCGAACAACCTCCCGATCTGGGACGGCCAGACGTGCGTCGCCGACGTCTTCAAGGCGCAGGGGTACAAGACAGGCTACATCGGCAAGTGGCATCTCGACGGCGGCATACCGAACAACCTCCCCGGACGCCGGCTCGGCTTCGAGGACTGGATGGGTGTGCCGGGGAACAAGCTGACTACCTCGGCGGACGGCAAGCAGATCTGGAAGCCGGACCTGGAGACGGACTTGGCGATCCGATATATGAGGGAAAACAAGGACAAGCCGTTCTGCCTCTTCATGTCATGGACGCCGCCGCACGATCCGTACATCGCACCCGACAAGTACATGAAGATGTTCCCGCCGGAGAAGATCGAGTTCCGGCCCAACGTGGCTGAGCGCGAACTCGTGGATAGAGAGCTCAAGAGACATCCGGTGGGGCCTGATGACCCCGTTGCCAGAGATCGCGCGGAATGGCGGAAGATGCTGGACACGGACGATCTTCTCAGAAAGTCCCTGTCCGGCTACTATGCGGCCGTTCACAGCCTGGACGTCTGTGTCGGACGGATCATGAAGGCGCTCGACGATCTCGGGCTCGCCGATGACACGATCCTCGTGTTCACCTCCGACCACGGCGATATGCTCGGCTCACACCGAATGTGCCTCAAGCAGGAGCCGTTCGAGGAGTCGATCAATATCCCGTTTATCGTCCGCTACCCCAAGCGCATCGGGAAGGGCATCGTGACGGACGGTCTGCTCTCACCGATCGACATCATGCCGACGCTCCTGGACCTCGCCGGTGCGCCGATTCCCACCCCCACTGGCTCCGAGGGACTAGGAGGGGTCGAAGGTATCAGCCTCGCACAGGCCGCGGAGGGCAAGAGGTCGGATCAACAGGACGCCGTGCTCCTGATGAAGATGGTGCCCGGAGGCATGCCGTGGATGTGCAACGCGGCGACCCCCTGGCGCGGAGTCCGCACGAAGACCCATACCTACGCACGACTGGCTGACGGCGGTCCGTGGGTGCTCTACGACAACGTGAACGATCCGTACCAGATGAAGAACCTCGTGAACGACCCGGCGCACAAGAGGCTCCGGGACGAGATGGAGTCGAAGATGCAGGCGCTCCTTAAGAAAGCGCACGATCCGTTCGACGCGGACAAGATCAAAGCGGAGATCGCAGAGAAGAGCAAGACGCGCCTGAAGTACAGCGCCAGGAAGCCGAAAGCGAGAGGCACGGAGTAAGGCTTGCAGACGCGGCACGCGTTCATCCGAAACACGGCGGCGCTCGGGAGATCATCCGACCAACAGGACGCACTCCTGATCACGAAGATGGTCCCCGGCGGCAACCCGTGGGTCGCCAACGCGGCGACGGAGTGGCGGGGAGTGCGCGCAAAGACCCATACCTACGCCAGGCTGCAGAAAGACGGTCCGTGGCTGCTCTTCGACAACAAGACCGTAGCCTAGCCACTTGTGGGCGTCGAGGTTGTACATACCTGACGGGCGGTTCGCGCTCCGCGCCTGGAACACGAACGCCTGGTGGGATGACGTCGAGTTCGGCCGGCTGAAGTAGGTCCGCAGGCGTCAGGTCCCGCATTCGAGAAGAGCGACATGAGATTCATCCCTGCAGTTATGGCCCTCATATCGGCCGTGACGTGCGTGGCGGAGAAGATACCTAACGTCGATGAGGCGCTGGCGTCGAAGACCGACGTCTGGGGCGAGATGGCGATGCGCCTGCCGGACGGGCCGAGCTACGAGTTCTTCCGCGACCTCCTGCCTCCTCTGCGGTATGTCGATGCGCCGTTCCGGCACTACCCGATCGTGCTGAGCGCGCCGGACGCGACGGTCAAAGCGCGGCTGATCAGCAACGGGAGCGCGGTAAATGCGCTTGCGAGGCAGAACAACTGGCGCGGCGAGACCGGAGTGCCGGTCCACTTCTCGATCAGCCGCTTCGAAGCACCGTTCGGAGCCGACCTCAGGCGCCTCGAAGGTCCTCACTACGAGAAGGGCTACCTCCCCATCGTGCGCACCCGATACCGGCACGACGACGCGGTGATCCACCAGGAGGCGTTCGGGAGCGTCGATCAGAGGTACTCCGACCACGGCGCGGTGTTCCTGCGGTTCACCGGCAGGGGAAAGCTTACAGCGCACGTCTACCTCTCCGATACGACGCTGAAGGTATCGAACGGCGCCGTCCGCGATCCCCGGGGCGGCGCGATACTCTGGTTCGGCGAGGGATGGGCGTGGGAGCCGGGTCTCCATCGGCTGACGACGGAGGTATCCGCGGATCGTCCGGCGCTGCTCGCGGTGCTCACCAAGCCGACGACATCCGATCTCCCCGCACTCGACAGCTCGATCTACGACGCCCAGAGAGACGAGTGCATCCGCACCTGGGAGGGCATCCTGAGGCAGGGAATGCAGGTCGAGACGCCGGAGCCCTACGTCAACAACGCCTGGCGGTCGCTCATCATCGGCATGCTCGAACTGATCGACGCCGACCGAGTCCACTACAGCGCCGGCAACCAGTACGCCAAGATGTACGTCGGCGAGGGCGGCGACACGATCCGCGCGATGGCGCTCTGGGGACGGACGGACTACGCCCGGCGGATGCTCGTCCCACTGATGGACTACAAGCGCGACGACCTGCTGATCCATCAGGCTGGGAAGAAGCTTCAACTCCTTGCCCACTACTACTGGCTCACGCGCGATGCATCCTGGTTCGTGGAGCAGAAGGACCGCGTGATGCTGCAGGTCAACCGCCTCGTGAACGGCCGGGAGATTCTCCCTGGTAAGGGGGAGACTAGGAATGGGCTCGGCCTCACGCCGAGGGAGAGCTACTGCGGCGACATCCAGACGCCGGTCTACTCGCTGAACTCGAATGCGAACGGCTACGGCGGGCTCGTCGAGATGGCGGCGGTTATGGCGGACATGGGCGACGCGTCCGAGGCGGAGCGGCTGGCGAAGTCGGCCAGGGAGTGGAAGCCGAGGATCCTCGATGCCGTCGAGAAGAGCGTCTACAAGGATGTCGATCCGCCGTTCGTGCCGATCGCGCTCTTCGGGGAGGAGAAGCCCTATGATCCGCTGACCGCGACGCGACTCGGCGGGTACTGGGACCTGATGGCGCCGTATCTGCTCGGCTCCGGGCTCTTCCGATACGACTCGAAGGAGACTACGTGGGTCTGCCGGTACCTCCAGGAGAAGGGCGGGCTGATGATGGGCATGGTGCGCTCGCACCCCGTCTCGTCGTTCTGGGTCCGGCCCGGAAACAACATCAACGACCTCTACACGCTCCGATACACCCTTATGCTCCTCCAGCGGGACGAGGTGGACCGCGCGCTGGTCGGGTTCTACGGCAAGCTGGCCCAGGGACTCACGCGCGACACCTTCATCGGGGCCGAGGGAACGTGCCCCACCCCGCTCGACGAGTTCGGCCGCCAGATGTACCTCCCGCCGAACAGCGCGTCGAACGCGTACTTCCTGTGGATGCTCAGATATCTCATGGCCCAGGACTGGGACATGGACTACGACGGTCGGCCGGATACGCTGAGACTGATGTATGCGACCCCGAAGCGCTGGCTTGCGGACGGAAAATGCGTTAAGATAGAGCATGCTCCTACGGCGTTCGGTGAGGTATCGGTCGTGATGACATCGCGTCTGAGCAAAGGTGAGATCACCGCTCGGATCACCGCGCCGAAGGAATCGCCGAAGAGGATGCTCCTCCGCGCCCGAGTGCCGGACGGGTGGAGAGTCAGATCGGCGTCGGTCGGCGGAAGGTCACTGCCCGTGGACTTGAGCGGCGTGGTGGACATCACCGGAATGATCGGGGAGTTTGAGGTCAAGTTCGGAGTCGTGGAGTAATCGAGCATTGGAGTAATGGAGTAATGGAGTATTGGGAACCCAGTACTCCGCCGCTCCATTATTCCACCAGGTTAGAAAGGAAGTTCCGCAGTATTATGTCAGTCTCATGTCGTGCCGGACGCATCCGGTTGCTCTTTGCCATCGTTCTGATCCTCTCATGCCTGCCCGCGTGTGCATGGGGGCCGCATACCCAGGTCACCGAGGCGGCGCTCGACGTCATCGATGCAAACGACCCGCTGGTCACACACCTCGGGCCGTCGTTCAAGCAGTTGCCGGCGTACTCCTGGATGGGCGACTATTACCGCAGCATCAGGAAGGAATCCGATGGAAGCCTCTACTACGCGGACGACTATCTGCTCTTCCCGGACCACCAGAAGCATGCGTCGCACACCATGCCGGGTGTGATGACGTCGCTCGAGCCGTACTTCCGGCGCTGCGTCCAAGCGCTCCGAACCGAGACGCCGGTGAACGCCGCCCGGTGGCTCGGCGCACTGCTCCACTTCACGGAGGACGCAGGCGCTCCCCCGCACGCACAGCCCGGCCTGGCCGACCACGTCAAGATGGAGAACTGGATCGACAAGACCAAGATCAGCATCTCCGGGTACAAGCCTCAGCTTCTCGGTAAGACCGAGGATGAGGCCATCGCAGCCTACATGAAGCGGATGGCCGGACTCGTCGAGTTCTCCAAGGCTCGTGCGGAGAAGATGGCTCCCCTCGTCAAGGCTGACAATCGTCCGGCCGTCGAACCGCTCGGACTGGAGTGCGCCAACGAGTGCAGCCGCGTGGTCGCCGATCTGCTCTACACACTGGGCCGGATATCCCTGTCGCCGGTTCCCGATTCCGTGACGCTGCGCGGTACCATCAGGACTAAGTCCGACACTCCGGCCGACAGTCGAGCCGCGAAGATCGTCATCGACGGCACGAACTACTCGACGTTGGCCGATCCCTCCGGCAAGTGGGAACTGCGCAATCTGCCCGCCGGACAGTACATGGGCAAGGTGTACTACCCCGGCTGCCGGATGGACAACTTCACAGCGAAAGTGGAGCCGGGTCGGACGCGCACGATCAACATCCTGATGGTGACGCTCAAGCCGGCGATGAACCTCCTGCGCAACCCCGATCTGCGCGTCCGGTGGAAGACCCCGGGCGCTCCCGACTCGTGGCTCCTGACCAAGGCCGGGTGGGAGAGCGATATGGTGCCGGTCACGGCGGGTCAGAAATACCAGTTGAACGTCCGGTGGAAGCACGGCGAGAAGGGTTCCGCGGTCGTGCGGTGGCACGGGAACTACTCACCGGGCCTGGGGGCCTCCCAGGATGAACAGCCCGTGACCGAGGCGCAGAACGATGTGGTGTTCACCGCCCCGGAAAAGATGGTAGCCGCGTGCATCATCATCAAGACCGACAAGCCGATCACGGAGGTCTGCGAGGCGGTCTCGTTCTCGGTGGTGAAATAGGAGTCGGACGCTTCGGAAGCGACGCTTCCGAAGCCCCTCGGGATAGTGTGTAGGGAACGTGCCGCCGTGCCGTTCCCTGCGATTCCGGAACTCAAGACGAAAAAGCGGAGGTAGTAAGACAATGCGCTCGATCTCTTTGGCGGCTCTGGTGATCGTCCTGAGCTGCCTGCTGCTCGCGGTCCCGGCGGCGGCAGACGTACAGATGCACAACCTGTTCTGCGACAACATGGTCCTGCAGCAGGGCATGAAGGTCCCCGTGTGGGGCACCGCGGACCCCGGCGAGAAGATCGCCGTCTCGTTCAACGGACAGAAGGTCACGACCAAGGCCGGCTCCGACGGCAAGTGGATGGTCAGACTCGAGCCGATGAAGGCCGGCGGCCCGTACAAGCTGCTCGTCGTCGGCAAGAACATGGTCCTCTGCGAGAACGTCATGGTCGGCGAGGTCTGGGTCTGCTCCGGCCAGTCGAACATGTGGTGGACCGTGAAGCTGTCGGCGAACTCGGATGAGGAGATCGCCAACGCGAAGTACCCGAACATCCGGCTGTTCACCGTCCCGCAGAGAGTCGAGCCCGAGCCGGTCAGCAATGTGGACGGCAAGTGGGTCGAGTGCAGCCCGGAGACGATCCCCGATTTCTCGGCGGCGGCATACTACTTCGGGCGCGAGTTGCACAAGACGCTGAACGTCCCGATAGGCCTGATCCACACATCCTGGGGCGGCACGCCGGCTGAGTCGTGGACGAGGCTCGAGGTCATGAAGGCCGATCCCGAGTTGAGCATCTACGCGGCCCGGTACGACCAGCAGGTTGCCGACATGGAGAAGGCCAAGGCGGACTACCCGAACGTGTTGGCCAAGTGGAAAGAGGATTCCGAGAAGGCGAAGGCCGAGGGCAAGGAGGCTCCCGCGGAGCCCAAGGCGCCGGCGTTCGGACCGTATCTGCCGTCCAGCCTCTACAACGGCATGATCGCGCCGCTGATCCCATACGGCATCAAGGGCGCGATCTGGTACCAGGGCGAGTCGAACGCCGCGAAGGCATATCAGTACCGCAGGCTCTTCCCGCTGATGATCAAGAACTGGCGGAAGGACTGGGGACAGGGCGACTTCCCGTTCCTGTTCGTTCAGCTCGCCAACTGGGCGCCGAAGTCCGACCAGCCGATGGACGACTACTGGGCCGAGCTTCGTGAGGCGCAGTTGATGACGCTCTCGCTCAAGAACACCGGCATGGCGGTGGCGGTAGATATCGGCGATCCGACCAACATCCATCCGGCCAACAAGCAGGAGGTCGGTCGCAGGCTGGCCCTGAACGCGCTGGCGATGTCCTACGGCAAGAAGCTGGTTTACTCCGGCCCGATCTACCGCGCGATGGAGCCGGAATACGGCGCCATCGTCCTGGTGTTCGATCACATCGGCGGCGGACTGGTGGCGAAGGGTGACACGCTGAAGGGCTTCACGATCGCCGGTGAGGACCGGAAGTTCGTCCCGGCCGAGGCGAAGATCGTCGGCAACAACGTCGTCGTGAGCAGCCCGCAGGTCAAGGACCCGGTGGCGGTGCGCTACTCGTGGGCGATCAACCCGGACGGCAACCTGTACAACAAGGCCGGACTCCCCGCATCACCGTTCCGCACGGACGACTGGCCGGGGAAGACGGTAGAGAACAAGTAGACGGCGGGCTGCGGACGGCAGACTGCTGACTGCAGACCGCAGACTGCAGGGGTTCGACGTCTATGGGGGAGGGACGAGGGTCCCTCCCCTTGTCCATTTTGGCTACTGCGCGGCGGATACATCGAGGATCTCCTGGCCGAGCGGAGGAAGTGCGAGGCTCAGCGCGCCGTCGGCCAACTGCGAGCCGGTGAACACGCCCAGAGCCTTTCCCTCGAAGAGCGCGGTGACGCGGTACTTCCGGTCCGGCGTCACCCACGGGATGTTGATCCGCCGCTCATCCGAGCCGCCGCTTCCCCTGATCACCACGACGGCGCCGCATCCGTCGTCGTTCAGCTTGCCCCACCAGTGCCAGTCCGTATCGGTCGGCTCGGGCACTCCGCTGTACTGGAAATGGCGGTAGATGCCGTACTGTCTCTGCAGCCGCTTGACGAGATCGAAGCGCTGCCGGTAGCGACGGACGTTCTCCGGCGTGAGCGACGAGAGGTCGCCCGCGAAGACGCTCGGCGCGCCCATCAGCCAACTACAGACCTGGCGGTCCTGTACTTCGGGGGTCAGGCTGCCCCGGAAGTTGACCGTCGCGGCGCCGTAGTACTCGATGCAGTACAAAGGAAGCCCGCGGTGGACGTAGAACCGTTGGCGGGCGTTCCAGCATCCCCTGATGAGATCGTCCCGCAGCTTGACGGGATCGTACGTCCACTTCTCGTTCGGGCGCTGCTTGCTGTGGCCGCAGCCGGAGTAGTCGTTCGGCGGAACGTGGTAGGTGTGGGCGTGCTTGAGCGCGGCGAGATCCGCCGGCACGCCGGGAGTGCCCCAGTAGATCTCGTGCGTGATCTCGAGTGTCATGTCGGGCGCGAGGCGGCGGACGGTATCCTGGGCATCGAGCAGGCCCCGGAGTCCCCTCAGCAGCGACTCCTTCTTCGTGCGACTGTCATGGCCCTCGGCGATGTCGCCGAACCGGATGTTGCTCAGGTCCTGCTTCACGTACGCCGCGCCGTATCGATCGTGGATGTAGACGAGATCGTTCGCGTAGTAGTCGCGCCAGGCGCTCGCGAAGCTCATTCCGACGCCCTCGCCGCGCTTGATCACGGGCAGGCTGCAGGCGTCGGGCATCGTTCTCAGATCCTTCGAGTCCGGGCTACGGAAGCAGGAAACCCATATCCCAAGCTGAAGTCCCCTGCTCCGGATATACCTCGACGTGGCGGCAAAGTCCGGGAACTTGTCCGTGTCCGGCTCCGACCCGGCGCAGTCCCAGTTGGTCTTCGTCCGGCTCCGGTTCCAGCCGGCATCGATCTGCAGGCACTCGAACCCGACCTGCGCGGCGATGTCGGCCTGCTCGCGCATATTCCCATCGTTCACCAGCGGCCCGAAGTTCGACCAGGAGCACCAGAGCGGAGCCGGAATGCTCGACGGATCGGCGGCGATACCGATGATCCGCTCCAGGAACCACTTGAACTCCCGCTCGACCGTGCGGTCGAGCGGCGTCGAGACGCCGGAGATGGTTTTCGTCACCTGCCCGTCGTAGGCGTAGAGGAACACCGGCTCCGAGACGAACCGCTCCGACGGGCCGAGCACCCACTCGAAGTGCTCGTCGGCGTAACCCATCGCCCCGCGCGCGCCGATCGATCTCAGCGCCGAGGGGATCTCGCTGCAGGCGATGACTCCGCGGGACCGGTCGGCGCTACCGAAGGCGATGATGCTCGAGCACGCGCCGCGTTCCTCGGGAGTGAGCAGCGTCCGGTTGAGGAAGCCCTCGGATAGCTCGATATCATCGATCGCGAGGCGCTCGACCTTCAGCCATATCGGGCCGTTGTTGGCGATCTCGACCCACTTGCGCACGGCCGGGAAGCCGTCGTACACCTCGTAGAAGAGATCGACGGTGACGCCGTCGAGCGTCTGCCCATCGGACCCGACGCGGACGTTCAGCCGGGTCACTCCGGGGCCGGGATGGGTCACGCGGTGGGAGGCGACGCCGGAGATATCGCCGAACCGGTCGCCTGTCACGGTGACGGGATCGATCCACTCGACCGACTGACGGTCCTCGCCCCGGACGCTTACGTCCAGGCTGTCCGTGCCGCCGGACATGCCGGTCTTCTGCTCGACCGACGCGCCCTCCCCCGGCCTGAGTCCGACGGGCCGCCGGTTCGGGTTGGCGTGGGTGAATGTCGCAGAGAACTCCCGCGCCGGGCCGGAGAGCATCTCCTCGCCGCCGACTCGAATGCTCCGCGTCGAGAGGCAGGCTCCGTCGCGGCTGATCGTGCGCGCGAGGATGCCGGCGTTGATATGGATGCTGCTGCCCCGGACCGCGATCGAGTAGTTGTCCGCACGGCATGCAGGCGTGACCAGCGCTCCGATCAGCGCCAGGGATATGAGTAAGGTGTTGGACGGCATGGTCTGGCTCCACAGTGGTCTATATCTGTGGGTTATGGGAAGCGAGGCGCGAAACCTCCCCGTCTCACCCACAGCGGGCGCTTCGTGATGGCGGGAAGAGGCCGACGACCAGTGAACGCCGCTATGCGACGATGTGGATCAGCGCCGAGATGCTCGACGGGCAGGACACATCCGGAGCGGTCCCGCCGAGATGCAGCCTGGGAATCCGACACCTGCGAGCCTCCGTCACTCCGGCTTGCCCCTGCGCAATCCCGCCGTCATCGCTCGGAAGGGAGTTGCACTCCCTTCCGCCGAATAGTGTGAAGTGTGGAAGCTCTGTACGGAGACTCCGCTTCCGCACTCCAAAGAGAGGAGCATGAGATGCCTGACTTCCCGCGAGGCGACACAAGCTGGTTCACGCAAGATCGATTCGGCATGTTCATCCACTGGGGTATCTACTCGGCGGCCGCAAGGCACGAGTGGGTCAAGCAGTACGAGCAGATCCCGGACGAGGATTACCGGAAGTACTTCGACCACTTCGATCCCGACCTCTACGACCCGAAGGCCTGGGCCCAGGAGGCCAGGAACGCCGGCATGAAGTACTTCGTGGTGACCTCCAAGCACCACGACGGGTTCTGCCTGTGGGATTCCGACCTCACGGATTACAAGGCGACGAACACTCCCGCCGGACGCGACCTGCTGGCGCCGATGGTCGATGCGTTCCGCAGCGAGGGCCTGAAGTGCGGGTTCTACCACTCGCTGATCGACTGGCACCATCCGCAGTTCACGATCGACGGCCTGCATCCGATGCGGAACAACGTCGAGTTTCGTGAGGCGAACAAGGACCGCGACATGAGCAAGTACGTCGAGTACCTGCACGGCCAGGCGAGAGAGTTGCTCACCAGATTCGGGCGCTTGGATATCCTGTGGTTCGACTTCTCGTATCCGGACGCCGACTACGGCTGGTCGAAGGGCAAGGGACGCGATGACTGGCAATCCGACCGGCTGGTGAAGATGGTCCGCGAGCTTCAGCCCTGGATCGTGCTCAACGACCGGCTCGATCTGCCAGGCGCGGGCGATATCAAGACGCCGGAGGAGTATTCGCCGAGGGAATGGCTGACGGTCGACGGCAAGCCGGTCGTGTGGGAGGCATGCCAGACGTTCAATGCTAGCTGGGGCTACTACCGAGACCAGTACGGCTGGCGGGAGCCGGATGAACTGATCCGCACGCTGATCGACACGGTGTCGAAGGGCGGCAACCTCCTGCTCAACGTCGGCCCGAACGCGCGCGGCGAGTTCGAACCGAAGGCAATTGAGCGGCTGAGGGCGATCGGCGCATGGATGCGGCTCCATGGCAGATCGATCTACGGCTGCGCCGCGAGCGAGTTCACCCCGCCGCAGGACGCCCGGTACACGCAGAACGGCAAGCGGCTCTACCTGCACCTCTTCGCGTGGCCGTACAAGCACGTGCACCTCGAAGGACTGGCGGGCAAGGTCGAGTACGCGCAGTTGCTGAACGACGCGTCCGAGGTGAAGATGATCCAGATCGATCCGAACGCCCAGGCGCAGAACATGACGATGCAGGGGAAGGAGGGCCTCCTGACGCTCCAGTTCCCTCTGCAGAAGCCGGATGTCGCCGTCCCGGTCGTCGAGTTGTTCCTGAAGTAGCCCGTCCGCGTAAGGAAACCGAGGGATCGAGAAAGAACATAAGGGAGCGCGGGCGCTCGGGCGCTTGCGCTCCCTTATCAGTATAGGAATGGCTGTACCCCCCGATCCAGCCGTGGAAGGATGGTAGGATATGAGGTCCGTCTGCACACTGCTTCTCCTCCTGATCGTGCTGTGCCTGTGCGCATCCGGTCAGCTCTCCGCCCAGGACTATGGGCGCGGCTTCTTCCGGGATGAGCCGACGCAGTGCCGGTTGACACCGCTGGTGATCGCCAACAAGGGACAGTTTGACGAGTCCGTGCGCTTCACGATCCCCGGGCCGAACGGCTCGGTGTTCTTCCTGAAGGACTCGGTGGTCGTGGTCTTGAGTGCGAGTGATGATCCGTCTGCCGATGAGCCGAAGAAGGACTACCTGAGTCAACTCCCGCCGGAAGTGCTCGAAGCCGCCATCAGCCGACGCAGACCGATCAGCCGGCCGCGCGTCGCCAGGATCGCGGGAGTATCGTTCGCGGATTCCAACGCTGATGTGAAGATCGAGACCATCGAGGAGCAGCAGGCGAGGGCGAACTACCTGATCGGAAGCGATTCCACGAAGTGGATCAAGGCCGTCCCCACATCGAAGGGAGTGGTCTACCGCGACCTGTGGCCGGGCGTGAGCGTCGTCTTCAAGGCCGATGCGGGGCGGATCACCTGCACGGTCGAGGGGGCCGACGCGGACCTGTCGAAGCTCCGGGGCACGGACGGCGCGAGCCTGTCGCCGGATGATGTGGGCAAGCTGCTCTCGGAGGCGGTCGGCGGCGAATGGATCGCTCGCAAAGGTCTCCGCACGATGCTCGAGGATGGGGAGGTGTTCACCGCCGGGACGGTCCACATGCCCCGCGGGAAGGCTCTCGGCAGTCCGTCCGACTACGTGAGCGACTGCTTTGCAGTCAAGGCCGGATACTCGGGCAGGATCTCCTGGATCACGTTCATCGGCGGGAGCTCGGAGGACGCGGTCAACGCCGTCTGCGTCGACAGGCACGGCTACACCTACATCAACGGGTTCACGCAGTCCGCGGACTTCCCCACGACCGACACCGCGTACAAGAAGGAGCACAACGGCCATCAGGATTACTTCACGGCAAAGCTCGGGCCGTCCGGGGGGAGCCTTGCCTACTCCACATACCTGGGGGTCGGCGGCGGCGGGCTCGGACTGGAGCCGTTCGCGGCGAAGTGGGCCGGGCCGAAGGGGGAGAAGCTGCTTGCCATCATGATCGACGACGGCCGGGAGCAGGCGCAGATCAAGCCGTTCCTCGACCTTGGCATCCCGATGACGTTTGCGCTGATGCCGTGGACGGACCCGGTCTGCATCAAGCAGATCAAGGCGGCCGGAAGCGCTGTGTTCCTGCACGCGCCGATGGAGGCTCTGGGGTCGGTCAATACCCGAAGCGAGGAGATCATGGTCACCCAGACCGAGAAGCAGGTGATGGAGATGCTGGAGGGCTGGCTGGCGCTGACTCCGGGAGTGGTCGGAGTGAGCAACCACCGGGGCTCCGCGGCCACGAGCGACCCGGAGACCATGAGACGAGTCGCCGTCTTCGCCAAGAAGCACGGGCTGATGATGTATGACTCGAACACCGCGCCCGTCGCCATCGGCGTCAACGTTGCCAGGGACCAGAAGGTCCCGTGCCTGCAGCAGGACTTCTTCCTCGATGAGCGGGAGGCGTCCGGCGTGAGGAATAGGATGCTGGCGATGGCCGCTCTCGCGGAGCGTACCGGATATGCCACGTGCATCTGCCACGTGGGCCGCTCGTCGGTGACCGACGGCATCCGCTCGGTGATCCGGGAACTGCAGGCGAAGGGGTTCCGGTTCGTGACGGTGCCGCAGTTGTATGAGGCGCTTAGTGGGCAGTGAGCGGTGATCGGTGATCGGTGATGGGTGACCAGGATCGCCGGTGGCGCCCAGACGGCAGAGCCGTCTGGGGATCCATGGGGGATCCACAAGGAATCCTTAGGGAATCAGGAGTTGGAATGAAGACCACATACATGCGCCCGATAAGGGTGCCGGAAGAGATCGAGATGTGCGCCGCCGAGCCGGCGAGCGTGACGGCCGGCGAGAGAGCATCATGGCGGCTGAACTTCGTCCTGGCGAAGGATATCTCTCCCCACGAGAGCCTCCGGCTGCTGATCCACGGCGGCCGGAACGTCAAACCCACATGGAACGGGTGGCAGACCAATGACGAATCCGCCGACGCCTACGTGGCCCTCCTGACGGAGTCCGGCGAGCGTTTGACGCCGAACGGGATCAGCGAGACCGGCGGGATGATTTCCTTCGGAGCGCCGTCGGGCGGGCTCAAGGCCGGCGATCGGATCACCGCCGAGTTCCGAAATGCCGCGGTACCGACCCTCTCCTATCCGGAGAAGTTCTTCGTACTGCTCTCCGCCCCGTCCGATGCCGAGGTAGCTCCTCCCTACATGCTCCTCGAAGCCGCCGATCAGATCGTCGGCGCATGCACGCTCGCAATCATCGGCGGCGAGCCGGCTGCGATCCGGGTCCACGCGCCGAGCCACACATCGCCGGGCGAGGAGATATCGCTGCTCGTCCGCCCTGAGGATGAGCACCGAAACCTCGCATCCGGCGAACCAGGCGACCTGGTGGTGCGCCTGGAGGGACGGGAGATCAGCGCGCGAAGGGTTCCGGTCGAGGGCACGACCTGCTGCCGGCTGGAGGGAATCACGCTCCCCGGCGAGGGCGTCTACCGCTTCGAGGTGGAGGACCGCTCGCTCGGCGTGACGGCCGTCTCGAACCCGGTGAAATGCATCGCGGGCGGGAAGCTCCTCTGGGGCTCGATGCACAATCACTCCGAGCAGTCGGACGGCACCGGCCCGCTCGACCGGGTGATCACCTCGATGAGGGACGAGTGCGCGATCGACTTCGGCGCGACCTCCGACCACGATCATGCGACCGAGACGCCGGAGTCCGTGTGGGCGGTCACTCAGGCGAAAGCCGCTCAGTACAACGACCCGGGCCGGTTCACCCTCTTCCTCGGCTACGAATGGGCCAAGTGGCGCAGGAGGGGCGACGGCGACCGGAATGTGTACTACCTGCACGACTATCGCCCGATCTTCCGCTCGGACGACGAGGCATGTCCCACTCCTCCGGACCTCTTCAGGGCGCTGAAGGACGAGACCGCGCTCGTGATCCCGCATCATCCGGCGCACCCCGGCAACCACAACGACTGGAAGGACCACGATCCCTCCAAGGAGCGGCTCGTCGAGATCTACTCGCTCTGGGGCAACTCGGAGTGCAGCGAGGAGGACGGAAACATCTGGCCGGGCAATCCCGTGGACCGTCCCGACGGCAAGGTGGGTGTGAACGAGCTTGGGTTCGTGCAAAGAGCGCTCGAACTCGGATGGCGGATCGGGTTCATCGCGGCGAGCGACGACCACACGGGCCACGGGAGCGATCGCACCGTCCGCGGCCGGGGCCAGACCGGCGGGCTGGTCGCCGTCTATGCCGGCGAGAACACCCGCGAGTCGATCTTCGGGGCGATGTACGACAGGCGCTGCTACGCCACGACCGGCGAGCGGATTATCGTCGACTTCTCCGTCTCCGATCACCCGATGGGCACGGAACTGAGCCTCTCGGAGCACCCGGAGTTGGCGTCGTTGCGACGGATCAAGGTGACGGTAAGCGCTACCGCGCCGATCGACCGGATAGAGGTACTGCGGAACAATCGGGTGGTCTACTCGGTCTCGCCCGGCGCGCTCGATGCGGAGATCGGCTGGGAGGACACCGATCCGCTGGCGGACGTCAACCTTCCGCCGGCTGGGTACTCCGACGTGCCGTTCACGTTCTACTACGTCAGAATCACCCAAGCCGACAAGCAGCAGGCATGGGCGAGCCCTGTGTGGATCTCGTAGATATCAGGCGTCCGGCGTATGTCACACGCCTTGTAGGAGCGGCTTCCCAGCCGCGAATTCGTGGCGTGACACGGGCATTCGCGACTGGGAAGCCGCTCCTACAACATATGCTCCAACCGGCCTTTGAGGGAGAGGCGCCGGGACGAACGCAGGGTGAGCGAGATACGCATGGCAGACCGACTCACAAGAAGGGAATTCCTCAGGACGACATCGGCGGCCGTCGCCGGATTGGGAGGGTTGAGCATGTCTGAGGCAATCGGCGCATCTGAGCGCGCCAATACCGTGAGGAAGCCGAACTTCATCGTCATCTACTGCGACGACCTCGGCTACGGCGACCTGGGCTGCTTCGGCTCGGAGTACATCAAGACGCCGCACCTCGATGCGCTGGCTAAGGACGGCGTGCGATTCACGAACTGGTACTCCAACTCCCCCGTCTGCTCGCCGTCGAGGGCATCGCTGATGACCGGCCGATATCCGCAGAACGCCGGGGTGACTCAGATCCTCGCCGGCAGGAGGGACACCGAGGGTCTCGGGTCCGATCAGACGACGATCGCGAAGGCGCTCAAGCCGCTCGGATATCGGACCGCGCTTTTCGGCAAGTGGCACCTCGGCCTCGCTGAGGGATGCCGTCCGAACGACCACGGGTTCGACGAGTTCTACGGCTTCATGGCCGGATGCGTCGATTACTACTCCCATATCTTCTACTGGGGAGTCGGCAAGGGGATCAATCCCACGCACGACCTCTGGCACAACCGGGAAGAGGTCTGGGACAACGGCAAGTATCTGACCGAGATGATCACGAAGAAGTCGGTCGAGTTCATCAAGCAGAAGCGCGACGAGCCGTTCTTCATCTACACCGCCTACAACGCGCCGCACTATCCGATGCACGCGCCTCGGAAGTATATCGACCGATACCCGGACTTGCCGTGGGACAAGCGGATCATGGCGGCGATGATCTCGGCCGTGGACGACGGCGTCGGCGAGATCGTGAAGGCGCTCAAGGAGTCGGGGCAGTACGAGAACACGGTGATCTTCTTCTCCAGCGACAACGGGCCGTCGGTCGAGACGCGCAACTGGCTCGACGGCACGGAGGACCGCTACTACGGAGGCAGCGCGGGCGTCTTCCGGGGATACAGGGGCAGCCTCTTCGACGGCGGAATCCGCGAGCCGGCGATCATGTCGTGGCCGGATCGGATCAAGGCCCGCCAGACGTGCGACAAGCTCGGCGTGATGATGGACGTCTTCCCGACGCTCATCGGAATCGCGGGCGGGAAACCGACCGGCGTAGACGGCTCCGACATCCTGCCGATGGTGACGTCGGACGCCCCGAGCCCTCACGAGCGCGCGTTCTGGGACTACAACGGACAGCTCGCGGTGCGTCAGGGGAAGTGGAAGCTCGTGCTGAACGGCCGGACCGATTTTCAGAAGGGTGCGGTGGACGAAGTACACCTCTCCGACCTCGAAGCCGACCCGGGCGAGCGCACGAACCTCGCGGCTCGGCAGCCGCAGTTGACGGCGGAGTTGACCAGGGCGGCGCAGGAGTGGCGGAAGTCGCTGCAGGAATAGGAGTCGCACGCACCGAAGGAGTACTCATCAAGGCACAGCGAATCGATGATCGGAGGTAGCGGGGAACATGACCAATCGGATGAACCGAAGAGAGTTCCTGGGCACGAGCGGCAAGGCGGCGCTCGGGGTCGGCCTGGGGATGACCGTGGCCAACGCGCTCGCAACGCCGGCGTTCGGGCAGGCGAAGAAAGTCGGCGCGAACGACAAGATCTTGATCGGATGCATCGGCATGGGCGGCATGGGCATGCTGAACATGAACGGCTTCATGGGCCAGTCGGAGGTCGAGGTAGTCGCCGTCTGCGACGTTGACCAGAACAATCTCAACAACGCCGTCAGCGCGGTCGAGGACAAGTACGGCCGCAAGCCCAAAGCGACCAAGGATTTCCGCGAGATCCTCGACATGAAAGAAGTCAATGCCGTGATGATCGCCACCCCCGATCACTGGCACGCGCTCCCCTTTATCATGGCATGCGAGGCCGGCAAGGACGTCTTCTGCGAGAAGCCGATCTCCCACGACATCCGGGAAGGTCGGATGATGGTCGGCGCGGCAAAGCGGTACGGCACGGTCAGCCAGATCAACACCTGGCAGCGCAGTGTTGGGTTCTTCCGCCAAGCGATCGACTTCGTGCGCTCGGGCGGCATGGGCAAGGTCCGCATCTGCCGAGCATGGGTCTGCGGCCCCGGCGGGCTCGGCAAGAACCCGATCAAGGATCCGCCCGCGCACCTGGACTGGGATATGTGGTGCGGGCCCGCACCGAAGAACCCGTATCACGACACCTACCACCCCGGCATGTGGAGGCTCTACTACGACTACGGCACCGGCATGAGCGGCGACTGGGGCGTGCACATGATCGACATCGTGCTGCTCGGCATGAACGCGACATCTCCGCTCGAGGTGGCTGCGGTCGGCGGCAAGCTCTTCTGCGACCCGGATGACGACCGAGACAGCCCCGACACGTTGATGGCGATCTACAAGTTCGACGACTGGGTGATGAACTGGGAGATCAAGTGCGGCAGCGAGGGCCTCGACGGATGCAAGGTCGGCCACGGCGCGGAGTTCATAGGCGAGAAGGGCAAGCTGATCATCACCCGCGAGGGCATCGAGTGGACCCCGTACGGCGACCATCCCGGCCCTCAGGACGCGGGCAAGAGCCAGGGCGGCGACGCCCCGAACCGATGGGCCGATGCGAACCACATCGGCGACTTCCTGGCGAACATGAAGACCCGCGGCAAGTGCGCGTCGGACATCGAGTCGATGTACTACACGACGACGGTCTGCCACCTCTCGAACCTGGCGTATCAGGCCGGGCGGAGCATCAAGTGGGACGGCGCAAAGGGCGTGGTCATCGGCGACAACAAGGCGATGGAGTGCCGCGCGTACAAGACGGATTACCGCAAGCCGTGGAAGCTCCCGAAGTACGAGTGGAGCTAGGCGGACGGCAGACCGCAGACGGCGGACTGCGGACTGCAGGCTGCGGATATCGCATACACGTTCGGGCAGGAGTCGGACTCCTGCCCGATCTGTTTGTCCGAAGGTGAGACCGTGGGGAACGGACGCTGTCCCGTTCCGTGGGAACAGGGCAACACGATGCCGGCGCTACTTCAGCCCCAGGCCGAGCACCCGGTCGGCGTTGCGCCAGGAGATCTTCTCGTATGCCTCGGCGGATATCTTGCCGGTCCGCCCCGCGTCATTGAGGAAATCGACGAGCGGAGTCTGATTGTGCGGCGCGCAGATGTCGGTGCCGAAGAAGAGCCGGTCCTGAAACTCCTCCATGAACGCGTAGCCGAACTCCGGGTCGCGGCTGACGGCGTTGTGCCCGCTGCCCGCCGACAAGTCGCCGTAGAGGTTCGGGTATCTCCGCATCAGCTCGACCACCCGCCCCGGGATCACCTTGCCCTTCGGGTATCCGTTGCGCATCTCCTCCGTCACGTCGGCGCTGATCTGCGACCAGAACGGCTGAGAGTGCCCGATGAGCTTCAGGTCCGGGAACTGCGCGAGCGTCTTCTCCAGCCTCGGGAGCCCGAGGTCGTCGATCAGACCGTAGCATCCGCCCGCCCGCGGGCCGACGTGGAAGATCACGGGCATCTCCGCCTGCGCGCACTGGCCGAGCATGTTCCAGACCATCGGATCGTCGAACGGCATGTTCGCGGTGATCTCGCCGACACCCTTGCACCCGGCGGCCTTGTACCACTCCAGGAGCGGCATGAGATCGGCGACCGGCGTGTTGTTCACCATCCGAGGATCGAGATTGCAGAACGGGATGAACCGGTCCGGGTACTGAGCGGCGACGTCGAGCACCTCCTCCGGCCCGACGCACCTGCATCTGTGCTCCGGGCTCACCAACGGCAGCAGGACCGCCATGTCTATCCCGGCCTCGTCGAGCTTGGCGATGAGCTGCTCCGGCGTGCAGAAGGTAGTACCGTCCGGCCTCGTGACGGTGGCCGGCAAGTTGACATGGGTATGTATGTCGATCAGCATGCGGCTGAGCCTCCCTGGTAGGTTGTGCGTATACCACCCTGTTCGACGGTCGAGCCGCGAAACCTTTGGTGTGCCCGGAGGGTAGGCGCGCTCCGGCGGCGTATAGGGATACTGACGGAGGGACCGCCCATGAAACCCTACGAGCGCGTGCTCGCAGTGATCGAGAAGAAGCCGACAGACAGGGTACCGGTCTATCACTCATCGATATCCTCGCGCACGGCATCGCTGGTTCTCGGCCGGGAGGCGTATGTCGGTGGAGGAATCCAGCAGTACCGGGAGGCCGTCGCGCTCTGGAACGGCGAGGATGCCCACCGCGAGTTCCTTGAGCGCTCGCGTCAGGACGCGATCGACGTGGCCGTCGCCCTCGACTACGACCTTGTACGCCCGACGTACTGGCGCATGAACGAGAAGCCGACACGGCGCATCGACGAAAACACTTTCATGTACGGCAACCCCGACGCCGCGTGGAGGATCATGCGCTTCGATCCGCCCTCCGAGCTGTATCAGACCGTCGAGCATTCCCCCAGGCCCGAATTGACCGAGGAGACCGTGGAGGCGCAGATCGTCCGGCTGTGGGAGCGGCTCGACGGCTACGACCCGATCGATGAGACTCACCGCGCGATCGAGGATATGATCGAGCACTTCGAGGGCGAGCGGTCGGTGGCGATCCAGGGCGGCGGACTCGGCATCCCGAACCGCACGACCGAGTGGTTCGAGATGATCGCGCTCCGTCCGGACCTGGTGAAGCGGTACATCGAGGTCCAGACCGAGTACACGCTCAAGCGGATCAACTCCTACTCCGGCGTCAACGCGCACATCATGCTCGGCGGCGGAGACATGGCATCGAACGACGGGCCGATCTACTCCCCGAGGTTCTTCCGCGAGGTGATGGCTCCGGGCTTCAAGCGGCTGGCCGATCGATGCCGAGAGCTGGGCAAGGCATATTGCTTCGCCAGCGACGGAAACCTCTGGCCGATAGCGGATGATCTCTTCCCCGTGGTAGACGGCTTCTACGAGATCGACAGCCGCGCGGGCATGGACCTCAGGCGGCTGAGGGAGACCTACCCGCACCTGACGCTGATCGGGAATATCAGCTCTCATACGCTGCACATGGGCACGAAAGATGAAGTCATCGCCGAGACGCGCGCCTGCCTCGATGCCGCGAAGGAATACGGCGGCATCATCGTCGGCGTCTCGAACCTGATTGTCCCCCTGACCCCCGAGGAGAACTTCTTCGCCATGGTCGAAACCCTGGCGGAAGAGAGGTAAGGAGTAACAAGTAGTGAATTCAGCATGACGTCGTTTCGGCTGCTCCTTACTCATTACTCGTTGAGGTATTTCATGGACGTAACACGCATTCTCTGCATCGCACTCATCACTCTGATCTCCTGCACGGTATGCGCCGAGACGGTGAAGCCCGTGTGGAAAGAGCACCCGTACCTCTTCATCGAGCGGTCCGAGGCGCCCGGCGTCAAGGCGAAGGCCGAGCGGCTCGATTGGGCGCAGCACAGCCTCGACGCGCTGAAACAGCGCGCCGATGAGTGGCTCCGGCGCAAGATCGAGATTCCGCCCTCGACCGGGCGTCACTCGGCGACCTACGTCTGTCCGGAGTGCATGGAGCCGCTCAAGACGCTCTCGCCGACCGAGCACCAGTGCCCGAAGTGCTCGAACGTCTACTCCGGCCTGCCGTACGATGCTCGTCTATATGGAGCGCAGCACGACGGATTAGCGGCAGCCGCCAGGGACCTGGGGCTCGCGGCCCTGTTCTTCGACAACAAGGCATATGCGCGGAAGGGGCTCCGCATCCTGCTCGCCTATGCCGACATCTACGACAGCCTCCCTCTGCTCGACATCCGGAGCGGTCAGAGCGCGTCCGCCGCAAAGATCCACGATCAGACGCTCAACGAGGCGATCTGGCTGATCGACATCGCGTGGGCATACGACCTCGTGCTCGGAGCGGGAGTCGGCACTCCCGATGAGCGCGCGAAGGTCGAGGGCCTGCTGCGGAAGTCGGCGGCGACCGTCGAGCGGTACAACCCGCTCAAGAGCAACTGGCAGACCTGGCACAACGCCGGTCTCATCTCCGTCGCCCTCTGCCTGCAGGACGAGGCGCTGCTCGACAAGGTTCTCAATGGCGACGGCGGGTTCTACTATCAGATGAAGAACAGCGTCCTTTCCGACGGCGCGTGGTACGAGGGCTCGTGGTCCTATCACTCCTACACCCTGTCGGCGATGGTCAGGATCGCGGAGGCGGCGTGGCACTCGGGGATCGATCTCTACAAGGCCCCGGAGCTGAAGAAGATGTTCGAGGCGCCGTTCAAGTGCCTGATGCCGAACAGAAAAGCGCCGGCCACGAATGACGGGATGGAACAGGGGCCGAGCACGATGCACTGTGAGATCGCGGCGGGCCGGTACGGCGACCCGATCTTCGAGGACTACATCGCACGGCTGACCAAGCGCGGAGGGTACGAGGCGCTCTTCGTCGGCCTGGAGAATCCGAAGCGCCATCCGAACGCACTCTCCAGCGCCGTGATGGATGCGAGCGGCCTGGCGCTCCTGCGTCGGGGCGAGCAGTTCGTATCGCTCGACTTCGGCCCCCACGGCGGAGGTCATGGGCACCTCGACAAGCTCGCGGTCAATCTCTTTGCGCTCGGACAGACCGTCGCTCCCGACCCGGGACGCGGTTGGCCGTACAACCTGCCAATACACCGGGACTGGTACAAGAAGACCCTCTCGCACAACACCGTCGTCGATGAGACGCCCCAGAAGGAGTGCGAGGGCAAGCTCGAGGCGCACGACTTCGCCGGCGGCGACTACCACACCGCGACGGCGTCGGTCGATACCGCCTACGACGGGGTCACCCTCCGCCGGACGGTCGCACTCGGCGATACGTGGCTGCTCGATATCTATGAGGTCGAAAGCGAGGCCGAGCATACCTACGACTGGGTCTGGCACGGTCGAGGGGAGTTCGCCACGGATCTGCCGAATTCGCCGGCCGAGATAAGCTTTTCCCAGCCGAGCTACAAATACCTGAGCAACCTGCGGAAGGGCGACGGATCGAGGGATTGGCGCGCGACGTGGACGCTCGATGGCGGGACGGTCCACGGGCTGTTCAGAGGCACGGCCGGGCGGGAAGTGATCCTCTGCGATGCGCCGGACAACCCGCGGACCAACACGCTCCACAGCATCATCCTGCGCGACCGGGCGAAGAGGTCGGTGTTCGTCTCGCTCTTCTCCACGAAACCTATGGAGTGGAAGGACCTTCCGGCTGAGCTGAGAAACAAGTTGTAGATACCTATTCGAAATCAGAGGTGACCTGGACATGGCTGAAGGACAGAACGTCTCCGCGAACGAGAAGATAGTCGTCGGATGCATCGGCGTCGGCGGAATGGGCAGCAACAACCTGCGGAGTTTCATGGGGCAGCCCGATGTGGAGATCGCTGCGGTATGCGACGTCGATGCCGACATGCTGGGCAAGGCCGTCGTGGATGTCAAGAACAAGTACGGCAGGAAGCCCAAAGCGTTTACCGACTTCCGGCATCTCCTCGACATGAGGGAGATCGACGCGGTGGTGATCGCCACGCCCGATCACTGGCACGCGCTCCCCTTCATCATGGCGTGCGAGGCCGGCAAGGACATCTTCAGCGAAAAGCCGATGTCGCACAGCATAGTCGAGGCCCGATCGATGCTCGGCGCGGCCAGGCGCTTCAAGCCCGTGGTCCAGATCAACACCATCCAGCGGAGCGGCGCCAACTTCCGGGATGCGATCGACTTCATCCGCGCCGGCGGACTGGGCAAGGTGAGGGTCTGCCGCGCATGGATCTGCGGGAAAGGCGGCGTCGGCAAGAACCCGATCAAGGAGCCGCCCGCGAACCTCGACTGGGACATGTGGCTGGGACCATCACCGAAAGCCCCATACCACGACCGCATCCACCCCTACGACTGGCGGAACTACCTCGAATGGGGGACAGGTGACAGCGGCAACTGGGGCGCCCATCACATCGACATCGTGCTGCTCGGGATGAACGAGTGGCACCCGCTGGAGGTGTCGTCGGTCGGCGGCAACCTCTTCCGCGACCCGGATGATGATCGGAATACCCCGGACATGCTGATCACCGTCTACCGGTTCCCGAGCTTCGTGCTGCAGTGGGAGACTCACAACGGACGCGAGGGCCTCGACGGCGGCGGTGGCGGTGGATGCGAGTTCATCGGCGAGAAGGGCAAGCTGATCGTCGAGCGGGGCAAGACCCGATGGAGCCCGTACGGCGATTATCCCGGCCCCGAGAAGAAGTACGAGCCGGCCAACCATGTCAGGGACTTCCTCGACAACGTGAAGTCGCGAGGGACGTGCCGGTCGGACATCGAGACGACGTACTGCACCACGGTCTGCTGCTGCCTGTCGAACCTGACATATCTGTACGGAAAGAGCGTGAAGTGGGACGGCGCGAAGGGCGAGGTCATCGGCGACCGCAAGGCGATGGAGAATATGTTCTACCGACGCGAGTACCGCAAGCCGTGGAAACTGCCGGAGTACAAAGTGTAGAGTGACGAGTGAGGAGCGGGGAGTGAGGAGACCGTCAGCTCTGAGTGATGCGCAGCATCGTATCGAAGGGCGGCCTAGTTGCACGATCTCTGGCCAGACCCGACCGTCCTTCGATACGCTTCGCTACTCAGGACTAGCGGGTTCCATGTCCCGGGGGAATAACCACCGTCAGCCCTGAGTAGTCCTGAACTCCGAGCTCACGGAGTGCGAGGAGTTCAGGACGTATCGAAGGGCGGCCTAGTTCCACCATGCCCTCGGCTAGACCCCACCGTCCTTCGATACGCTTCGCTACTCAGGACTGGGCGGTTTTTCACCCCTCACTCATCACTCATCACTCGTCACTCCGCACTCCCCACTCCCTACATGTTCATCCAGTTCCAGACGTGGACTTCCTCGCGGGCGAACCAGTCGGCGGTGCGGTCGAGGTAGTTGTGCACGTTCTCCAGCGCTGAGAGATGATTCAGCTCCTCGTTCTGGAGCCTGCGGTAGAACTCTCTCTCCCGGTCCGATTCCGACTCCTCCGCCAGCCTGCTGTAAAGTGCGTAGCCCTCTCTCTCGAGGCCGGTCGCGAAGTCGTAGGCGGCGGCATTGTCCATCTTCCAAGCCTCCCGCTCCTTCCATTCGGTGTTGTCGAAGACCCGGCGGACGGCCTCCTCAAGCGATCCCGGCGGCGCCGACGGCGCCTCGCCTGCCCCGGTCTCGTCGTACAACTGCCTGATGCGCTCCATATGCTGGAGCTCCTCGTCGGCGAGCGTCGAGAACACCGTCCTGGTCAACGGATTCTCAGCATGGGCCGCGATATCCTTGTAGTAATCGTGCCCTCTCTGCTCGAAGTCGAGGGCGGCCCTGATGGCCTCAGACTGCGCGGTCTCTTTGCTCACTATGCCCCTCCTTCCGCCCCGGCCGCCGGGGGTACGAACACGCGCGCCGCCAACTCGCGGTCTATCATGAACAGGCCGTTCGGAGCGTCCTTCAGGAGCTTGATCTGCCCGATGATATCGCTGGCGCTCTTCTCCTCCTCGACCTGCTCCGTCACGAACCACTGCAGCATCGCGTTGCTGGCGTGGTCGCGCTCCTCTATGGCCAGATTGACGAGGTCATTGATCAGGCCGGTAACCTTCTGCTCGTGCCTGTAGGTGTCCTCGAACGGCGCGAGCGCGGAATCCCACTCGGTCGGCGGCGCATCGATCGCCGTCAGGGTGACTCGTCCGCCGCGGCTGTTCACGTAGTCGTAGAGCTTCAGCGCATGGAAGGTCTCCTCCTGGTACTGGACCCGCATCCAGTTGGCGAATCCGGGCAGGTTAACCGATTCGTAGTACGCGGACATCGACAGGTAGAAGTAAGCCGAGTACAACTCCGCGTTGATCTGCCTGTTCAGAGCCTCCTGCATCTTCTCGCTCAGCATGATGATCATCTCCTTCGGTAGTTTATGCCCATTTTGCATGGACGATCGCGCCGCTTACCGGCAAGATGATGTTACCCAAGCTCAGCAGTAGTCAAACTCAACAATTTGGAGAAAAACGGGAAGTGACTAGGACCTAAGGCGCGTTACGCCACGTAGGAGCGGCTTCCCAACCGCGAATGCCCACGTAACGCAACGAATTCGGAGATCGGAATCCCCTCCTACGACAGGTCTGAGATGCGCTCTAGGCATTGACGGAAAGACGGTCAAGGACGGCTTCCGAGTGCGGACCGGTGGCGGTGAGTTCGAGGGTGCGCTCGTCGCGCTCGCCGGTGATGCGGATCTCCAGGCGATCGGCGGGGAGCAGATTCCCGGCGCGCTCGGCCCACTCGATGATGGTGACGCCCGGGCCGTAGACGTAGTCCTCGTAGTCGAGATCGAGAAGCTGCGCCGGATCGTCGAGGCGGTAGAGGTCGAAGTGGTAGACCCAGACGCGGCCCTTGTGCTCGTGAATCAGGGTGAACGTCGGGCTGTGGACGAGGTCGGGCACGTCGAGGCCGCGCGCGATCCCCTTGGTGAGCGTGGTCTTGCCCGCGCCGAGTCCGCCGAACAACGCGACGACGGTCTCCGATTCGAGCGCGCGCCCGATCCGTTCGCCGAGCGATTCGGTTTCCTCAGGGCCGGTTGTGTGGAAAGAAAGCTTCGTCATACCTACGAGTCTCGGATGGTTGGAGGTAAGGAGTAAGGAGTAAGGAGTAAGGCCGATCCGGTTACTCCTTACTCGTTATCCCGCAAAATGCTCCCAGCCGCCTTTGAGCGGCTTCCGGGCGCCGTCGCGCTCGATCTCGACCGAGCGACCGTCGGTGATCTCGCCGATCTCCGTGACCCGGGCGCCGGTGGCCTCCTCGACGGCTTCGATGACTCGGCCGACCGCATCCGGCGCGACCGCCATCAGAAGCTCGAAGTCCTCACCGCCGCCCGCGGACAGGTCCACGGCATCCTTACCCAGGACCGACGCCGCGCCGCGCAGGTCCTCGCTGATCGGGAGCCGGTCCGCATAGACGACCGCCCCCACCCCGCTCGCCTTGCAGAGCTTCGGGAGGTCAGCGCCGAGCCCGTCGCTGAGGTCCATCATCGCGCGCAGGCCGCCGGTCGATACCGCCGCGCGGGCCTCCGGGATGCGGGGCATCGGCATCAGATGCGCCTCGACGAGCCAGGCGTACGTCCGCGCGGCCTCGTCGAGCCCGTATCTCAAGAGCAGTTCGAGCCCTCCGCGCGAGTTCCCGAGCCAGCCGGTGACGAGAATCCTATCCCCCGGACGAGCGCCGGTCCGCCGAATGAGGTTCTCCGGCTCGACGCAGCCCATCTGAGCGACGCTGATCGCCGACTCCGCATCCACCGCGTTCGTGTCGCCCCCGACGACGGTGCTGCCGAACCGACGGGCGCACTCGGTCATCCCGTGGTAGAGATCGTCCACGAACTCGGCGTCCATGTCGCCACGGAAGGCGAAGGAAACGAAGGTCCAGTTCGGGAAGCCGCCCATCGCACCGATGTCGCTGATATTCACGGCGACCGACTTCCATCCGAGCTGATACGGCGTGTTGATGTCGAGGCGGTAATGCGTGCCCTCGACGAGCATGTCGGTGGTGACGACCGTGTATGTGGGCGCGCCCGCATCGAGGACGGCGGCATCGTCCCCCACCCCGACGATCAGTCCGGGCCCGGATGTGGGGAGCAGATGCTCCGCGACGATACGGTCTATCAGCGCTTCTTCACCGAGATGAGAGAGTCTCATGGCCGATACCGTCTCCTCACCATCGAATGGCGAGGCTAGTGATAGGCAAAGCAAGCTGAAGCAAGCTCGCCATATCCCCGATGGAACCAGCTTGCTTTAGCCTGCTTCTCATACCACTAGCCTGATGCTTCAACATCAGGCCCGCACTCCTTGTGCAGGTATTCGTCCACTACCTTCATCGCGCAATACTTGCCGCACATCGAGCAGACGCCTTCCGCGTGGGTGGCGCGCTCGGAGCGGAACTTGCGGAACATGACCGGGTCGATGCAAAGCTCCTCCTGGCGCTCCCAATCGAGCTTTTTGCGGGCGACCGACATCTCGCGGTCCCAGTCCATCGCGCCCTTGATCCCCTTGGCGATGTCACCGGCGTGCGCGGCGATCCGTGACGCGGCGACTCCCTGCCGGACCTCCTCCGGCCCCGGGAGGCCGAGGTGCTCGGACGGCGTGACGTAGCAGAGGAAATCGACGCCCGCCGACGCCGCGATCGCGCCTCCGATCGCCGACGTAATGTGATCGTACCCCGGCGCGACGTCGGTCACGAGCGGGCCGAGCACGTAGAACGGCGCGCCCTTGCAGAGCGTCTTCTGGATCTGGATGTTGGTCACGATCTGCTGCATCGGCACGTGGCCGGGACCCTCGACCATCGCCTGGACTCCGGCGGCTCGCGCGCGGTCGACCAACTCGCCGAGGATGATCAGCTCCTGGATCTGCGGGCGGTCGGTGGCATCGGCGAGGCATCCGGGACGCATGCCGTCGCCGAGGCTCAGGCAGACGTCGTGCCTGCGGCAGATGTCGAGCAGGTCGTCGAACCGGGCAAAGAGCGGGTTCTCGCGGTCGTTGCCGAGCATCCAGCAGATGAGGAACGCACCCCCGCGGCTCACGACATCGGCGATCCGGCCGTGGCTTCGCAGGCGAGCGAGCGACTCCCGGGTGATGCCGCAGTGGACGGTGATGAAGTCGATGCCGTCCTCGGCGTTGCGCTCGATCACGCGGAAGAGGTCGTCCTCCGACATATCGACGACCGAGCCGTTGTCCGCCGCACGGACCGCGACCTCGTAGATCGGGACTGTGCCGAGCGGAACGGGGCAGTTGTCGGTGATGGTCTTGCGCACGGCGGCGAGGTCGCCTCCGGTGCTAAGGTCCATCATCGTGTCGGCGCCGGCCTCGACCGCGACCCGGAGCTTCTCCAGTTCGTCATCGACGTTCGGAAAGTCCGCCGAGGTGCCGATGTTGGCGTTGATCTTCGTGCGAAGGCCCGCGCCGATCCCGCAGGGCTTGGCGAGTTCGCGGTTGACATTCGACGGTACGACGATCGTTCCCGCCGCGACGCCCGCGCGGATCTGCTCGGGATCGAGCCGCTCCTGCTCCGCCACTATCTTCATCTCGGGCGTGATCTTCCCCGCCCGCGCCAGTTCGAGTTGTGTCATGCGGAAAACCTCCAGAGAACACGGAAGCACGGAAGGAGAGGAGAGCACGGGAAGAAATTCCTATCAGGAAACCAGGAAGACAGGAATACAGGAATTCTCTTTCCTGCCTTCCCGGCCTCCTCATGGAATTCCGTGTTTTCCGTTCCCCTCCGTGCTTCCGTGTACTCCCCATACAAAACGCCGTGGACCTCTGCACGGGCTCACGGCGTGTGATCGTCGCGTCCGCTTCCCTACGCCGGCATTACCCGGGATCAGGTTCAGAGGGTTGTCCCGTCTAGCGGGACTCTCAGCGCGAGTGAGGAGTGAAGAGTGAGGAGTGAGTATTAGCGTTCACTCGTCACTCATCACGCTTCACCGCCACGCACCCCTAGCGGCTGTATTCATGCTTCCATTCGGAGTATATCACCCGTTCACCGGGCTGTCAAACTTCGCGAGGAGGCAAAGGACCTATGAGCCGGCCACCATCTCCGCCATGGCGATGAAGTTGCGGGCGCCGTGCTCGCCGTAGGCGCCGGACGATGTGCCGCCGAGGATGAAACCCCGGTCGCCGGCCTCGTCGAGCCGCTTGCGAGCGATGGCGAGAACCTCCTCCGTAGGGAGTTTGTCGATGATCTCCATGTCGTCGAGGTTGCCGAGGAAGCAGAGCCGGTCGCCGAGCCTGCGCCGGGCCTCACGGAGGTCGCAGTCACCCCAGGGAGGCGCTTCCATCGGGTCGATGCAGTCGATGCCGATGGCGGCGAAGTCTTCGAGGTAGCGCATCACCGGTCCGTGGTTGTGATAGTGGGCGACCGCGCCGTACTTGTGCATGACATCGACCAGCGCGCGGTCGTACTTCACGCAGAGCCGCTTGAACGCATCCGGGCCGAGCTGGACGGAGGCGTACTCGCCGCCGATGATGCGGAAGGCATCCACGCCTGCTCGGCAGAGTCGCTCGGCGAAGTCCATCAGCCGCTCGGTCATGACGGCCGTGAGTCGTTCGATCAGATCCGGGCAGTCTGCCCAGGCGAGGCAGAACCCCTCCGGCGAGAACCAGGATGCGGGCACAGCGACGCCGTTGAGGATGCCGACCATCGCCAGGCCCTCGTCGCCGAGGAGCGCGCGCCGGGCCTGGTAGCGCGAGAGGTCGAAGTCCGCCGGCTCATAGTGGATCGAAAGCAGCTTCTCGACGTCCTCCGGCTCCTTCAGGAAGAACTCTACGGTCGCGCCGGTGACGTCCGTGCGTCGATACCTGCTCGTGAGGTCGCCCTTCGGCGTGCGGACGACAGTGACGCTCGTGTCGCCCTCCCGGCGGTGATCGATCTGAGCCGCCTTGCCGAGGATCGGGTCGCCGACACCGACATCGGAGACCATGTCGGTCTTGCGGATCAGCTCCCGGCCGAGCGGGGTCTCGGGGTCGATCTTGTGGAAGCTCCAGGGAGTGACCGGCACGCGATCGACCTTCTCGAACCTCATCGCTGCGAGTATGCGTTCACGTGATGTCATGTCGATCACCTTTCTCACCATATCGTAGGAGCAGCTTCCAGCTGCGATCGCGGCTGGGAAGCCGCTCCTACAATGGGTGGTTTCGCGGCTGGAAGCCGCTCCTGCGGCAGGTCAGTGATACTTCGACTCCATATCCGCGAGCCACTGGTCGACGAGCGCGCCCTCGTTGATGCGGGTGATCTTGCTCTCCTGCACGACGCGCTTGAACTCCTTCACGAGGGCGGGCGCCTTGGCGGTGTCGAACCCGTATGCCTCGGGATAGGTTAGCTGCAGATACCACAGCGGCAGGAAGAGCCGGTCCACGCGCTGAGCCTGCGCGGCGGTAAGCTTCCTCGACCGGGCTTTCTCGAGGATCTTCAGGCCGTCCAGGAGCCAGGTGTCGGCAAAGGTCGTCTTCGGGTCCCACGCGCCGAACGCATGCCGGTCCTCCTTCGCCGCCCTGTCGAGCAGCATGACGTACCGCAGCACGTCGCCGGCCGCCGCTCCGTAGTAGCCGTTGCAGAACTCGCGCTTGATGACGCCGGGATCGCGGTCGGGATCCCACATCAACTGAGCGGCGAGGTACTGACGAAGCTCGGCGAGGTCGCCGCCGGGGCTCTGGTAGTCGCACTGGACCATCAGCCCGCGGACGTTATGCCCGGCGTAGTAGCGGATGTCCTTGACCAGGCCGTCGAGGTTTTGGTTCGGCGCGATGTAGTGCGCGAAGTTGGCCGCATAGTGCCAAATGAAGATGTTCTCGGTCACCTTGCTCCACTCGCTGAGGTAGGTCGCAAGGTTCGCGCCGAGCCCGCACTGCTCGAAGCCGTGGAAGTAGCATCCGGCGTGGCAGAGACGGATGATGACGTTCTTGCGCGGTTTGGTGATAGCGGGCGGCTTGGTCGAGTAGGCGTAGGCGAGGGTCTCGATCCACTTGTCGGGATACTCCTTCGCCACCTCGTCGGCGATGGCGTTGACGAACCGGAGGATCGGCCCGTGCTGCGAGCCCTCCTCGTTGACTATCGCCATGCACTTCTCGCACTCGCAGGGGCCGTTGCCATCGTTCTGGGAGACGTCGAAGATCGGGACCTCGGGGTTCTCCTCGATCCATCTCATCACCTCCTCGGTCGCGATCCGGAGGACGTCAGGGTTCGTGAGGCAGAGCTGGCCGTGGACCGTCAGGTTCGTGCGCTTGCCCCCGACGAGACTGAAGTACTCCGGATGCTCGGCGAAGTACTTCTCCGGAGGCACGAGCCTAGAGAAGCTGTGGACGTAGGGCTCGATCCGTATCTTGCCGCCGACCTCCGCATCGCACTTCGACCAGGGACCGTTCAGCCGCTGGCGGGTTGCGATTGCCTTCGGGAAGCTGTCCCAATAGAGCGTCTCGCGGTACATGAACGGCGGCGAGTAGGCATAGTCGATCTCCGGCAGATCGAGCCGGTCGCGCTTCGGGATGATCGTGCAGTCGTGCGCGAGGAACCTGACTCCGAGGAACCGCTCGAGCAGGACGTATATGCTGTAGAGCTGGCCCCGATCGTTCTGCCCACGGAGGATGACGTCATCGCCGACGGTCCTGATGAGCACGCCGTCCTCGCGGAGTCCGGCGATCGACTTCTCGATCTCGGGGGTGCTGCTCCGTCTGCACGAGCCGAGGACGAAGCCGTGCTTCCCCGCCGCCTGCTTCTCGGCGATGATCTCCGGCCTGGCGCCGGTTGCTTTGGCGATGAAGTGTTGGAGTTCCTTCGCCGCGTACGAGACGACCGGGCTCGGCTCGTCGGGGATGATGATCACGGTATCACGTCCGATCTGCGCTCCCGACGCCGATGCGGACAGAATCAGCGCAGAGAGGATTGCCGTCAGTAGTGTTTTCATGCGGACCGCCCTCCTATATGGTGTAGGTTCGTCCTGAGGGCCGGGATGCCCTTCGGCCTCAGGACGAACACGTGGGGCACAACCGCGCCATCGATCGCAGGCGGCTCCGCCGCCGACCGGAGTTGACGGCAGAGCCGTCAGGAATCATGCATGCGAGGCACAAAGGCACGGCCGCTACATGCCGAGTAGGAGTACGAACAGGATGCACGAGCATGGGGTGGTCTGGTCTACGCGGCATTTACGTGCTATAATACCTCGTCACGGAATCGTAAGGAGGATTTGCGCTCGCTATGAGTCACAAGAGAGAGGTCCTGAAGCAACTGATTGATATGTCCCACTGGCTCGGTGAGGAGCACCGCGGGCTGGTGATACTCGGCGAGGGCAATACCTCCGCCAAGATCGACGACGATACGTTCTTCGTCAAGGCGAGCGGCACCCAACTCGGCACGATCGAGCCCGCGGGACTCGTCGAGGTCTACTCGGCGAAGGTCCTGTCGATGCTCGACGGCCCGGAGCTCTCCGATGATGAGATCAAGGCCAACCTCCGGGCGGCGATGGTAGACCCGAACGGCAAGCTCCTGCCCTCGATCGAGACGGTCTTCCATGCCTACCTGCTGAGCATCCCTGGCGTGAATTTCGTCGGGCATACACATCCGATTTCGGTGAACCGCATCCTCTGCTCACAGGGCTGGTACGACTGCACTCAGGGCCGGCTCTTCCCGGATGAGATCGTCTGCTGCGGGATCGCCCCGGCGCATGTGGAGTACGTCGATCCGGGAGTGACCCTCGCCCGGCGGATCAAGGAGGTCGTGACCGACTACATCAGGGAGCGCGACGAGCGCCCGAAAGCCATCCTGATGCAGAACCACGGCCTGATCGTGCTGGGAGCGACCGCGAAGGAAGTGCAGAGCGTGACGGCCATGTGGGACAAGACCGCGAAGGTGCTGGCGGGGACATACCAGTTCGGCGGACCGAACTACATGAGTGAGGCGCAGGTGAACCGCATCCACACGCGACCCGATGAGGCGCAGAGAAAGAAGCTGATCGAGAACCTTTGACATAGGTCCTATGAGCCCCATGGGACCGAGCACACGAGTACGAGTAGGAGCCACGAGTATGAGCAACGAGAAGCTGCCTGACAAGATACTGACCTGGCCGCTCTATGGAGCAGGGCTGGAGAACTTCGGCAAAGACAAGAAGCCTGTCGAGGCGCCGATGCCCCAGTACGGGCCGGATGAACTCCTGGTTCGCGTCGATGCCGTGAGCATCTGCTACAGCGACATCAAGGTCATCAACCAGGGCAACCAGCATCCCCGGATCACCGGGCGCGACCTCACGAAGGACCCGGTCACCCTCGGCCACGAGGCGGCGGTCACCGTCGTCGGCGTCGGTGAGAAGGTGGCGGATCGGTTCAAGATCGGCCAGCGGTTCACCGTGCAGGCCGACGTCTTCGTGAACGGCGTGAGCATGGCGTTCGGATACGTGCTCCCCGGCGCGCAGACGCAGTACCAGGTGATCGGCAAGGAAATGCTCGACGGCGATGAGGGCTGTTACCTGCTCCCGATGGCGGACTCCACCGGATACGCCGAGGCCGCGCTCGCCGAGCCGTGGGCCTGCGTCGTGGCGTCTTACAAGATCACCCGCCGGAAATCGATCAAGCCGGGCGGGAAGCTCTGGATCATCTGCGCCACCATGGACGACGGCGACTATGCCCTCGACCTCGATGTAGATCCCGAGGTCGTCGTTGCCACCGAGCTCGACTGGCCGATGATGGACCAGCTCAAATTCTGGGCCGAGGCCGGACGGTTCAAGCTCAAGCAGACCGCCGAGTTCGAGTCGATCGACTTCGACGCGTTCGCCCAGAAGTACGGCAGCTTCGATGACATCATCGTCCTCGGCGCGAACCCGGACGTGATCGAGAAGGCGGCGACCTTCCTCGGCAAGCACGGCATCATGAACATCGTTTCCGAGGAGCCGCTCACCCGGCCGATCAAGATCGACGTCGGCAAGGTCCACTACTGGAACCACTCCTACATCGGCACCATGAGCCGCCACATCGGCTCCGCGTACGAGCCGGTCCGCATGCCGAGCGAACTGAAGCCGGGCGGGACCGCATGGTTCGTCGGCACCGGCGGCCCGATGGGTCAGATGCATCTCCCGAGGGCGCTCGAGCTCGAAAACGGCCCGAAGAAGGTGCTCGCCACCGATATCGATACGAACCGCCTGAACAGCCTCCGGGAGCGGTTCAACCCGATCGCCCGGCGGCGGGGCATCGAGCTGCTGATCGTCAATCCGAACGAGATGACCCCCGAGGCGTTCGACAAGCTCCTCGACGAGTTCACCGGCGGCAACTGCTTCGACGACATCGTGATGCTTGCCCCGGTGCCGAAGCTGATCGAGCAGGCGGTCCCGTACCTCGCCGATGAGGGCCTGATGAACATATTCGCAGGCGTCCCGATCGGCACGATCGTGGATCTCGACATCAGCGGCGTCTACATGAGCAACGTTCGATTCGTGGGGAGCAGCGGTTCGAGAGTGAGCGATATGCTCGACACGCTGCATGCCGCCGAGTCGGGCCAGCTCTCGACGAACACCTCCGTGGCCGCTATCGGCGGAATCGAGGCGTCGTGGGACGGCATGAAGGCCGCAAAAGAGGGAACGTTCCCCGGCAAGGTCGTGATCTATCCGCAGATCAGAGACCTTCCGCTCACTGCGGTGCCCGATCTGAAGGACAAGCTGCCGACGGTCTACGCGAAACTGACCGACGGGATGTTCTGGAACCGCGAAGCGGAAGCGGAATTGCTGAGAGTCAAGGTGTGAGAAAGGTTGCGGGTTTTAGGTTATGGGTTGTGTGGAACCCCGGAACCGCTAACCTACAACCCCAGACCCATAACCCATAACCTATGGAGAGAAGTATGAGCGGATGTGAGCAGTTGACAGCACGGAGCGCCATCGTAACAGGAGCCGGACAGGGGCTTGGCGAAGCGATCGCCCGGCGTCTGGCCGCGGAGGGATGCGACGTCGTCCTGGGCGATATCAACTTCGAGAACGCGCAGAAGGTGGCGGAGGACATCGTCAAGACCACCGGACGGAAGGCGGTCGGCTTCAAAGTCGATGTGACCAACGACGAGCAGGTCGCCGAGATGGTGCAGACCGCCGTTCGGGAGTTCGGTAAGCTCGACATTATGGTGTCGAACGCCGGCATCCTGAAGGCCGAAGAGACAACCGCCTTTTCCACCGCCGACTGGCGTAAGGTCATCGAAGTCAACCTGGTCGGCTACTTCATCTGCGCGCGTGAGGCGGCGAAGGTGATGGTCGGGCAGAAGAGCGGCAACATCATCCAGATCAACTCGAAATCCGGCAAGAAGGGCAGCTTCAAGAACTCCGCCTACGCCGCGAGCAAGTTCGGCGGGATCGGCCTGACCCAGAGCCTCGCGCTCGAGATGGCGCCGCACGGCGTCCGGGTGAACGCGATCTGCCCGGGAAACCTCCTCGAGGGCACGCTCTGGCAGAACAGCCTCTTCGAGCAGTACGCCCGTACCCAGGGGCTCACCGTCGAGCAGGTGAAGGAGAAGTACCTCGGTCAGGTTCCGCTCGGCCGCGGATGCACCTACGACGACGTGACGAACGTGGTGGTCTTCCTGGCGTCCGACCAGTCGAGCTACATGACCGGCCAAGCGATCAATGTCACGGGTGGACAGGAGATGCGGTAGGATGAGTGATCGGTGATCAGCGACCAGTGAACGGTGAGCGGTGTCGGCGGTTGGTGCTCTTTGCAGGAGGCTGCGGCGATGATGTCTTTCAGGAATGACCGGCTCGTGCGCGAGCCTATCCCCATGTCTATTGTTAAGCTTGTCGGCCGAGTGGAGGAGTACAAAGGCAAACAGCAGCTCTACTACCAGCAGTCGCCGCAGATTCTGGAGTCCTTGAGGAAGGTCGCGATCATCCAGAGCACCGAGTCCTCGAACCGCATCGAAGGCATAGAGATACCGCATCGACAGCTCAGGGCGATAGTAGAGGATAGAGTCGCGCCCTCCAACAGATCGCAGGGCGGAGTCGCCGGCTATCGTGACGTGCTGGCCACCATACATGCTTCGCACTTGCACATTCCGGTAACCCCGAATACGATCCTTCAACTACATCGCGACCTCTATCGATATGCGGCTGCTGAGGGTGGACGATGGAAGACGGCTGATAACCGGATCGACTGGATCATGCCGGACGGTACCCATGTCCTGCGTTTTAGCCCTCTCTCCGCAGTACAGACGCCTCATGCTATGGATGAGTTGTGCGCTGCGCTGCGGCGACATACGGATACGGAGGATGCTAACCGGCTGCTGCTGATTGCTACGTTCGCCCTCGATTTCCTCTGCATACACCCATTCCTGGACGGCAACGGCCGGATGGCCAGGCTACTGACCTTGCTTCTGCTCTACCAATCAGGCTACGAAGTCGGCAGGTTCGTAAGTATCGAGAGGGTAATCGAAGACTCCAGAGATTCCTACTATGATGCACTCTACGAATCATCACAGGGATGGCGCGAAGGAATACACAGCTTGATGCCGTGGTGGGAATACTTCCTGGGCGTCATGTTGGCGGCATATGATGAGTTCGAAAGCCGGGTGGGAATGGTAACGGCAGGCAGAGGCGCAAAATCGTCCCTGGTCCGGCAGATGGTTGAGAGAACCATCGGTGATTTCTCCATGTCCGAACTGCTAAGGCTCTGTCCTGGGGTCAGCAGGCCGCTCGTACGGCAGGTACTCAAGCAGATGCGCGAGGAGGGGCTGGTCGAGTGCATGGGTCTGGGCGTCAGCGCGCGATGGCGGAAGACTACGCCTCAGTAGCTTGAATGTGATATTCCGGCGTGTCAAGTATCACATTCGGGCCGGCTGGTATCACATTTCGTCTCGCACGCTACCGGGCACCGACATGCTGTCTGCGGACGCGAAGTGTGACGCGGACCGGGAGGCGGCTCCGGCCGCCGATTGTGTATGTGGAGACAAGGACGGTGGTTTGCTGATGAGTAGTCCTGGCAGAGATTAGCTGGTGGGTGTGCCCGTTCTCCTGGCGCTGCTTATCCTGGGATTTCTTGTCGTCCCGTTCTCTCGTCCGCGCGTATCGCCGCCCCACGCCAACTGTCCAAACAACCTCAAGCAACTCGGGCTGGCGGTCAGCTCGTATCAAGCTGATCACAACGGCAAGCTCCCCGACCCCGACAATTGGCCGCAGCATACCCTGGAGTATGTGAGATCCCAGGGCATCTACAGGTGCCCCAGTACAGCGGGAAGACGGATGCGGGAGTACCCGATTAGGCAGGGAGACTGGACAGGATCGATGGCGGTCACGTACGCGATGAACGAATGACTGAAGGGGCTCTCATTGGACGACGTGAGGAAGCCGGAGGAGACGGTGCTGATGTTCGAGTCGACCGGTGAGAGGCTGTGCGGCGGGCCGGAATTGCTGCCGAAGGAGACTCGGCACGAGGAGAGGCGATACATACTATGTAATCCGCCGCCCGTTCATCAACGTGCTCTTCGCCGATGGCGAGGTGAACAGGATTCCGCTCGACGAAGCGCCGGGCCTGAAGTGGGGCCCCAAGTAGGAGGCGACTCAATGGGTAATGGGCGACAAGCCGCCATATCGGTCGCACGAGTGGTCTCGGCGGCGTTGCTGGCAATGGTGATCGTGGGGCCGGCGCCATATGGCTACCTGATGTGGGTCTTCGGGACATACGAATCGCTCTTTCTGATGGTCCTGTACCTCGCGCTGTGCGGCCTGGTTGCCGGCATCTTTGCCGGGAGGAGTCTGGCAGCGAAGTCGGGGGGCCTCTGCGTGCTCTGGGCGAATCACGGTCTGCTGCTGGAGATGCCTGCGGGGTTTCGCGGAGCATCAGTGGACGGCCTGTGGGTGGAGCTGCTTGCAATGACCGCTATCGCACTCGGATTCCTCGGACTCTGCATGGTGGTATCCGGCTTGTGCGCCAAGTGGGCGTCGAAGAAGCTTAGCATCGATCATCGAGGCGGATACGGGGCCGCCTGGATAGCCGTGAGCCTGGTCGGAGTATGCCTCTTCGCCTACGCATACGCACAGGGGATGGAGACGGCGACGCGAGCGCTCAAGCCGGAGGCCGAACGAGTAGCCTTGAAGGCCCACGGGCCTCACATAGACACGCGCGTCACAAGCATCTTTCCGACGGTAACCGTCGAACCCTGCGAGGTAGAGCCAGGTGAACTCTCGTTCGGCTTCGCTTCTTACATGTACTATACCGATCCCACGGCAGGCTAAGAGCGCTCGATGATTAGCGAACAGGGTATGGGGGTGTGGGAGTACGGGCGTATGGGGCGTCACTGCACACCCACACTCCCATACTCCGACACCCCCACACGCTCCAAAGACTACGCCGCCTGCGCGAGCCTGTGCATCTCCTGGATGTCCTGAGGCGTGAGGAGTTGGACCTGCGCGATGCGGGCCTGGCTTCGCAGGTCGGGCGGGAGCATTTCCCGCGCCTGCCCGTCGCTGTCCGCGAGCACCACGAGCCACCCCGACGGCTCGCCGTCCATCTCGCCCCAGTAGGTCATGCAGAGCAGATCGACATTGTGCTCCATCATCCGGTCCATGATGTCGAGCTGCTGATCCGGCGGATAGGGTATCTGAATCAGAAACCGTGACACGGCGCACCTCCTTGTCAGGATCCCGAAGGCTCCATGCTGCCCGGGTTCTTCGCCTCGGGATCGATTCCGTGCTCGATCTCCGGGACGATGTTCTCGACCTGAGTCACCTGGATCTGATTCCGGATGGTGTCCGGAACCATGTCCCTGGCCTGCTGCTCGCTGTCGGCCTCAACTACCGCCCAGCCGTCATGCCGGCCGGTCATGCATCCCCAGTATACATCGCCCAGAAACTCCTGAGCGTCCGGATCGATATCTCGTAATGCATCCACACAGTCACTCGGGCTATGGGATAACTCGATCATGTACTGTGGCATGGGTGTCCTCCTTCGTGCTGGTGTGGTTGTGATGTACCCGTTTGCGTGGCGCGTGAATCGAGAGCAGCCGCCGATGAATGCAGATAGACGCGGGTGGGAGGAGAACGGGTATGGGAGTGTCGGTGTTTCGGGATCGCCATACCACTCGGACCCCGAAACACCGAATCGCAGACTCAGTGCGAGTGAGCGCCTTCAGGCTCCGTCTCGTCGGCGTGTGCGGACTGACCGACTGCGTCGGCGTGGATGCGCTCGACGTAGTGGATGAACTCGACGTACGACTCTACGTACTTCCGCCCGGCCTCAACGCTGTCGTCGGCATGCTTCTTCGCTTCGACGGTTCGGGCATGCCGCGTCCGGATCCCCTCTGCAACATCCTTGGTGATGACCTCAACCAGGTGGTCGGCGTCGCCCGACACGAGAGATCGGTCTGCAGCCGCGATGCCCGGCTCCACCTCACCTCCGGCGGGCTTCAATCCCGTGTACGGGGCGCCCTCTCCGGCTCGATGCACTCTGACCAGAGTCTCGAAGAAGTACGTGTCGGCAAGGTCTCGCGCTTCCGGCCCTTTGTCGCGGACCGCAAGGGCCTTCCGGAACGCGGCCTTGATCTCGGCTTCATCATCGGGCTGAACCCACTTCAGGACCGGGGTCACGTCGCCCTTCGCAAGGGCGAGCTTGGCATCAGTCACGACAGGACCGTCGAGCGTGTCGCAGTGCGCCCCGGCGATGCTGTGTACGATCACGGAGCCGATGGCAGCTATCACGACGAATGCAGTCAGGCAGAGCAGTCTGGTCCTCTTCTTCACTTGTGGCCTCCTGGTTTCCGGGTCGGTAAACAAGTATTCCTGTACCTGTTTGCCGAATATGTACCCCCGTTACCGATGAGCCAAACATGCAAACATCGGAATCCTGCACGGTTTTACGGGATTCGGGCGGATGCTTCGGAAGTAGAGTTCGCGGTTTGTGCGAACGGCGCTGCCGAAGCCCCTCGGGTATGCCTTGTTGGGAACGCTCGCCGTCGCGTTCCGCTCTGGTGGATACCCACAACCAACGGAACGGGACAGCGTCCGTTCCCTACGCGGGTGCGCCGTACGATCCATGGAATCGATGTTCACAAATAGGGCCTCTCGGGCGTCAAACTTCAAGCTCGTCTGTAGCGTCTAATAGTAGTGAGCATGCGGCTCGTTGCCACTCCCTCGGAAACCGGGCGAATTCGGCGCGCGCAAGTAATCGTAAACGTTTACATGAAGGTCTTGACTAATCCGACCTAGCGCAGGTATAATGAGCGAGAATGTAAAATCTTGACACGCGGAGGTCTGTTTCGTGAAAGTTTTTGTCTCTGTAGACCTGGAAGGCATCAGCGGAGTAGTGAACTGGGAACAGACCTCGCCGGGCAATTCGGAGTACGAGACGGCGCGCGCCTTGATGTGCGGAGAGGCCAAGGCCGCCATCGAGGGACTCTTCGACGGCGGCGCAACCGAGGTGGTCGTCAACGACTCTCACGGCGGTGGGCGCAACCTGAAGATCGCGGACCTCGATCCCCGGATTCGCCTGATCTCCGGCGGCGGATCGCCGCTCTCCATGATGCACGGGATAGACGAGTCGTTTGATGCCGTGGCGCTCATCGGCTACCACGCCAGCGCTGCGACCTCCGCCACCTTGAGCCACACCTACACCGGCAAGGTCTGGGCGGCGAAGCTCAACTCCCGGCTGGTGGGCGAGATCTCGATCAACGCGGCGGTCGCGGGCTACTTCGGCGTGCCGGTAGCGATGGTCACCGGCGACTCGGTTGCCTGCCGGGAGGCGCTGTCGAACCTCGGCGCGGTCGAGACCGTGGCGGTCAAGGAGCCGATTACCAGGTTCTCCGCGAACTGCCTGCATCCCGTCGTCGCGCGCGAGAAGATCAAGATGGCCGCGGCCGGCGTGCTGGAGCGGCTGCACGAGTTCGAGCCGTTCACGCTCGAACCGCCGATCGAGGTCGAACTGACATTCAACCACTCCGGGCTCGCAGATGCTGCAGCGATCATGCCTGGGACAAAGAGGGTGGACGCCACCACTGTCGGCTATACCTCCGACGACTACATGGAGGTATTCCGCGCGTTTCTTACCATGACGAGACTTGCGCAGGATTGATGGTGGCTTTCTGGAGAGGTAGGGAATTTGGATATTAGAGAGAAAATCGGCCAGATGCTGATGTTCGGCTGGCAGGGACAGACCGAACAGGATAATCTGGGCATCTGCACCCACAACAAGATCCTGGTTGACGATTTCAAGGTAGGCGGCATCATAGTCATGGGACGGAATGTCCAGACCCCCGAGCAGATCGCTTCGACACTCAACGAACTGCAGGGGCGCTCCGAAGTACCGCTCTTCGTCTCGGCGGACCAGGAAGGCGGCCTCATCACACGGATGCGCCATCCCTTCACGACTTTCCCGGGCAACATGGCGATCGGAGCAACTCGTTCCACCGAGTACGCGCGTGAATCGGCAAAAGCGATAGCGAGCGAGCTGACCGCGGTGGGCGTCAATATGAACTTCGCGCCGTGCGTGGACGTCAACATCAACCCGCAAAACCCGATCATCGGCATCAGATCGTTCGGCGAGTCACCGGAATTGGTGGCCGAGCTCGGGATCGCAGCCATCGACGGATACCAGTCGAGCGGCGTGCTGGCGTGCGTCAAGCATTTCCCGGGTCACGGAGACACCTCTACCGACACGCATCTCGCGCTCCCGAGCATCCCTTACCCTCGCAAGCGCCTGAACGATGTGGAGCTGAAGCCGTTCCAGGCGGCGATCGATTTCGGCGTGGCGATGGTGATGACCTCGCACATCTGCTTCACCGCGCTCGACAAGGAACTCCCTGCCACTCTCTCCGGAAAGGTGTTGACCAATCTCCTGCGGAAGCGGATGGCCTTCGAAGGGCTGATCGTGACCGACTGCATGGAGATGAAGGCCATCGCGGACAACTTCGGCGCGGTGGAGGCCGCGATCCTTGCGGTGAAGGCCGGCGCCGACATCCTGCTGGCATGCCACACTCTCGAAGTCCAGGCGCAGATTCGGACCGCGCTGGTGAAGGCGGTCGAGACCGGTGAGATACCGGAGAAGCGGATCGACCAGTCGGTTCAGCGGATTCTCGCCGCCAAAGAGCGGTTCCGGCTGGAGAAGAGGCGCTTCGCCAACTTGAAGTCGATCAGACAGGCGGTCGGCTGCGACACCAACAAGGGCCTGGAGCGAGAGATAGCCGAGAGATCCGTCACCATTCTCAAGAACGAGGAGTCCGTACTCCCGCTCAAGCTCGTCAATACCGATCAGATCCTGGTTACGGGCCTCCACCCCGCTACGGAGCAGTTTGCCAGCGCGCTGAGGAAGTATCACCCGAACACCAGGTTGGTGCGGATCAGCAACGAGCCGACCGAGAAGGAACTCGCGCAGGTCAAGAGCCTGATGGAGCAGTCGAAGGTAGTTGTGCTGACGACATGCCAGTCGGAGCCGTGGACGCGCAATCTGGTCAAGGAGCAGCCGAAGTGCAAGGAATCGAACGGCAGTCCCGCGGTGGTCGTCGCCGCGAGGGAGCCGTATGACTTGAGGCACTATCCCGATGCGAAGGCAGGACTTGCGACCTACGGCTATCCGGATGCAACGATCCAGGCGGCCGCGGACCTGATCTTCGGCAAGATCAGACCGCTCGGCAAGCTTCCGGTGTCGATCCCGGGGTACGCGGAGTTCGGCTCGGGGCTCGAGGAGCTGTAGCCATCGCTGGGCATGTGAGGCCCGGGAATAGTACGCAAGGCGTGAAAAAAAAGGGGGACCGCACTCCGCGGCCCCCCTTCGTGTTTGAGGCGTTGTTACGGCTTATACCACCTGATGGCGTCGGCTATGACTACCGAGCCGGTGGTCGTCCAGCAGGAGAGCTTGACCTGGTTGCTGCCGGCAAGCATGCTCTGGGTGGTAAGGGAGTTCCACCTGCCACCGTTGATCTGCTGATTGACGTGGACCGTCTGCGTACCGCCGTTGTAGTAGACGATGTACGGAGCGGTGAGAGACCGGTTCGTGCCCTGAGGCCACCATGCGTAGACCTGGTAGCTGCCGGCGCTCGGCAGATTGACTGCCCAGGTCGCCGTATCGCTGATGGCCTGCGTGCTGCGGAACCGATAGTCGCTGCCATATTTGTCCGGGGACATCGTGCCGGTCTGCCAGTTTGCAGAAGCGGTGAACCCAGGCTGGGCGTTGTCGAGGATGACTTCTACCGGCTGACTGGCGGAGCTAACGTTGATGGTCTGCGAGCAGGTAGCGCCGAACCACGTGACGCCCTCGCGGACCATGCGCCAGTCGGTGGTGTAGCTGCCCGGAGTGCTCGGAGCGGTCAGGTTGAAGGTGAAAGTGACCGTGCCGCCGGGCTCGACCTCGCTGGAAAGCAGGTGCCTGGTGGTGCCGGTGAACGGATCGCTGTCACCGACGGCGCCGAGCTTGTAACCCCTGGCGCTGTTCCAGAGCACGCCTCTGTTCCTCATGGTAATGCTGACCGACTTGGTCTCTCCGCAGGTCATGGTGCTCGGGATGGTGTGGCTGACTACCTCGGAGGAGTAGAAGCCCCAGGCAGGGGTGGTCCCGAAGTAGGAGCAGATGCCGTTGTAGATGCCATACATGGAGACCGACTTGAACCAGTTGTCGCGCAGGTAGGCGGCGTCCTTCTCGCATGTATCGTGGAAGGCAAGCTCGATCAGGATGGCGGCTCTGTCCGGGATGCGAATCTCGCCGTATGCGCCGTTCGAGTTCGCCTTGCCGCGGTTGGTCCAGCCGGAATCATAGTAGCTCCGGATGTGGTTGATCAGCGAATCGTGTACCGCATTAGCGAGATTCTGGCTGACCGTACACCAGGAAGCATGCTCCGAGCTGCAGTCATAGTAGGTGATCGTGCCGGTCGGGCAGCCTGCGCCGTAGCAGTCACCCGAGAGGCCGTTCGTGTGCAGCGAGATGTAGATGTTTGTGTTGTTGTAGTCCGACGCAAGGGGCCTGGCCCGGATGTCGTCGTTGACCTCGCTGGAGCCGCTGCCGAGCGTGCAGCCCGTCGAGCTGCCGTACACTGAGCAGGGATAGCCCTGGTTCTGCAGCCAGTAGCTGGACGCCATCTCCCACCACGGATGACCGCTGGAATGGTTACCCTGACTGAAGTTGGTGCAGCGGACCATCTGGACGGTCGCCCCGTCAGCGAGGAGATGCTTCTCGAGATAGCGCATCATCTGGAGATTGTGCATGTCCTCCTGGTTCAGAGGGGCGCAGTAGACAGGGCGCTGGGTATACCAGCCGCTGCCGTTCCAGAACCAGCCGTGTCCGGGCGAGAGCGTGATGCTTCGGCCGCTGAGACCCGCTGCGCTGACGACGAATGCGCCGGTCTTCTCGGCCCGCGGAGTGACCGCGGGGGTCGGAGGCAGGAAGTCGGCGATCGGGACGCCGTTCACGTAGATGGCCAGGTCGATCTCGATCCCGTAGTACCAGAGAGTGTACTTCACCTGGTCGTAGATCGCCTGGAGCTTCGCCTCGTCGAGTCCGCCTGCGGTGAGCCTCGAGGAGAAGTTCACGATGGCGGTGTTGTCCTCGACCGCGAAGTCGACGACAGTGGTGCCTCTCGGCACCGCGGAGGTGAGACCCATGGCGGCAAGCGTCCGCATGGGGCCTCCGGCGAGAGCGTTGAGCGCCGATGTGACGTCAGTCGCCTGGGGGATATCGAGGACGACTGCCTTCCCGTAGGCGTCCAGATAGACGACGGGCCCGGCGCAGGCTGCTGCTGCCAGAAGCAGCGCGCAGCCCAGGAGCAGAATGAATCGCGTGCCTTTCACTTACATCCCTCCCAAGATATGTGGTCGCTCGACGGCTTGGGGATGATCGCTGGTGGCCTTTGGATTCATCGGATGCAACCCGAATTGTTGTAGAAAACGATCTACTTTGAGCTTCTTGAGCGACGCCTGCTTCGATTCTATACCGCCAACTGCAGGGTGTCAACAGGTTTTTTGCGAGGTTAGACAGTAATCTTTGGGCAGAAGCTCGACCGTAGGCAGCGCTGATCGGCGGGTCGCAGGAAGGAATGCGCCGGAACAGTATCAAATAAGAGAGTAATTGCTTGTCCGGGGCGTGTAAGGAGTCATTCGGAGGTGCCGGCGTGCGTCTACTCGTGATCCTGATGATACTGGCTGTCGTGGCCTGCAAGGCCGATGCGGCGAAGTTCGGAATCGCTGCCGACGGGAAGTCCGACTACGTGATCGTCATCCCGCCGAAGCCGTCTCCCGCCGAGGAGTTGGCGGCGGAGGAGTTGTCGGAGTACCTGGAGCGGATGTCCGGCGCCAGGCTCGCGGTATCGAGATCGTCGAGGCTGCCGAAACGCGCCATCGTGGTGGCGAGCAGTGAGTCGCTGGGCAAGTGGGAATCGCTGCTGCCTGATGAGAAGCCGACGGGTGATGATTTCACCATCGCTCCGTCGGACGAGCGCCTGCTCATCGTGGGCGGCAGAGGAAGGTCCACGCTGTACGCCGCTTATCACTTCCTGCACCAACTCGGATGCCGGTGGCTCGCACCGAAGTTCGATCACTACAAGGGCACATCGGAGATTGTGCCGTCGAAGCGCGCGATCGAATACTACGCGCTCGGCGCCTACAAGCATTCCTCCAGGTGCGCGATCAGGAAGCTCTACGTCGAGGAGGGCCGTTCCCACAATACCGAGAACCTCGTGCAGATGGCCGAATGGATGCCGAAGGCGCGGTACAACATGCTCGTCATCCCGCTCAACTACCAGGGCGGCGACCGGGTCAAGTGGGACAACTGGCGCGAGCAGGTCGGTCCGGAGCTTCAGAGGCGCGACATCACCATCGAGGTCGGCGGCCACGGGTATCAGAACTTCCTGAACGCCGATATGGAGAACGGCAAGCTCTTCGAGAAGCATCCGGAGTGGTTCGGGATGAACGACAAGGGCGAGCGGCTGAAGGCACGCGGGCGGGTGTTCTGCACGTCGAACCCGGAGGCGGTCGAGTATCTGACAACCAACTTCGTGAACTATCTGAAGGACCGCCCGGAGATCCAGGTGTTCGCGCTCTGGCCGCCGGACGGAGCCTCGTGGTGCGAGTGCGATAAGTGCGAGGCGCTCGGGTCTCCCCCCGATCGGCAGGCGATCCTGCTCTCCCACGTGAAGGCCGAGGTAGCGAAGGTCCGGCCGGACGTGCGCTTGGAGACGATCGCCTACCACAAGACGATCGCGCCGCCGGAGTCCGCGTCGATGGACAAAAGCACGCTGATCGATATCTGCCCGATCTCCCAGTGCTTCGAGTACCAGATCTACGACGACCGCTCGGACGTGAACGCCGGGTACGTGAGCAACATCAGGGCCTGGCTGAAGGCGTTCGAGGGCGACGTCAGCATCTACTCATACTACCGCAAGTACGCATGGAAGTCGCTGCCGGTGGTCTTCCCGCCATACATCCAAAAGGACATGGTCTTCTACTGCGGCGAGGGAGTGCGAGGCATATCGTCCTACGCCGAGCCGGGCGACTGGTTCACATACGAACTAAACCACTACTGCCTCTCCAGACTGGCGGAGGACCCGAGGCTGGACGTGAACGCGCTGATCGCAGAGTTCTGCGAGGCGCGGTACGGAGCGTCGGGCGGAGTGATCGCGTCGGTGCTGCTCGACCTCGGCAACATCGCACGCAAGTACTGCAGCATCCCGGGAACCTCGCTGAAGTCCGCCGGTGAGATCGCCGAGCAGCGGGCGAAGGTGGACAAGCTCGCCGAGACGGTCAAGGCTGAGGCAGCGAAGTCGAAGGACGCGGGGATAGAGTTCAACCTAAACCGCCTGCTCCTGATGATCGAGTACGCGCAGAGGGATCTCGCCATCCAGCACCTCCGGGCGCCGGAGGCTCCGACCGACGAGATCAGGTCGCAGGTCGAGAGTCTCTCCGCGTTCCTCAAGGAACACGAGGACGACGGCGTGTTCGTCTTCCACAGCCGGACGGAAGCGCCTCGACTCGCACAGAGCTATGGCCTGAAGGACTAGAGCGTATTTCAACGGTGTTGTAGGAGCGGCTTCCCAGCCGCGAATGCCCACGTAGCGCCACGAATTCGGGGATCGGGAGAATGAGGGAACGGGCACATCGCTGCTGCAGTCCGCAGTCTGCAGTCTGCCGTCTGCCAGGACGAACGCATCTGGCCTATGTAGGAGGGATTTTGCGATCCCATAGGATCGCTAATCCCGACGTCGGAGTTAGCGGACACAAACCGTCCGCAAAACTCCTCCTACAGGTTGGTGAGGTACCGTCGGGCTTGCCGATCTCCGATCGGAAGACTCCACCTACGTGGGCAATGATGGGTAGACAAGATGCGTTCGCCCTGGGCCGTCTGCACTCTCCCCTTTACATCCCCGCCATTCTCCCCTATGATACTCCTTGACCATGAGCGTGCCTGTAGCCCAACAAGATAAGCCGCACGTCCCCGGAGTTGCCAACATCTCCCATGTGAAGAGCAGAGGCGTCACTCTGCGCGCGATGGTACTGGCGCTCGTCCTCGCGGTCATCAACGACTACTGGCTCGTGCAGTTGGAGGTCGTGCGGATATCCTACCCGACCTATGCCTCGCCGTTCTACAACTGCGTGTTCACCCTCCTGGTGCTCACGGTCGCCAACCTCGCCGTCCGAGGCAGATGGCCCGGCCTTGCGCTCAGCCGGATCGAGCTGATCACGATCTACGCCATGCTCTCGATCACGAGCGCCGTCTGTTCGCACCTGATGCTGATGCCGCTCGTATCGTCGATGGGCTACGCGTACTTCTTCAAGACCCCGGAGAACGGATGGGACAAGCTCTTTATCGACCGCCTGCCCGAATGGCTGCTGGTGAGCGATATGGAGAGCCTGAAGCGCTTCTACTACGGCAACTCGACGCTCTACGACCCGGCCAACTTCATGCCGTGGATCGGGCCGATCGTCGCGTGGTCGATCTTCACGGCGATCGTACTCTTCACCATGCTGTGCATCAACAGCATCCTCCGCAAGCAGTGGGTCGAATCGGAGAGGCTGACGTTCCCGATCATCATCCTCCCGCTGGAGATGACCGAGGAGTCCGGCGCGCTGTTCAGAAGCCGCCTGATGTGGCTCGGGTTCGCCATATCCGGCACGCTGACCATGATCGCCGCCCTGAACTACCTCTATCCCTCGATACCCTGCATCAGGATCATCCGGCAGAACGTCGGGCAGTACGTCGTCACCCCGCCGTGGAACGCGATGGGCGCAATCATCGTCGGCTTCTACTTCTGGGCGATAGGGATCGCGTTCCTCATGCCGCTCGAACTCTCGTTCTCCTGCTGGTTCTTCTACTGGATTACCAAGTTCGAGCTCGTGGCGAGCAGGGCAATGGGCCTGCACGAACTCCAGGTCGTCGGCGGAGGGTTCGACAGGACCTACCCGTTCCTGCACTCGCAGGCATACGGAGCGTACATCGGCTTCTTCGTGATGAGCATGTGGGCAGGGAGGCACTACCTCAGGCGCGTCTTCCGAACGGCGTTTCTCGGCACGAAGGAGGAAGACGAGTCGCGCGAGGCCATAAAGTACCGGACCGCGATCCTCGGGGCCGTCGGCGGCACGCTCTTTCTCTGCGCGTTCGCTCTGAAGATGGGGATGTCGATCTGGGTGGTATCGCTCTTCTTCGTGCTCTACTTCATCCTGGCGGTCGTGGTGAGCCGCATCAGGGCCGAACTCGGATTCCCGGTGGCCGACATGTACCCGATGGGCCCGCAATACCTGATGACGACCGCGTCCGGCACGCAGAACATCGACGCGCAGAACCTGGTCGGGTTCTCGATGTTCACCTGGTTCAACAAGAGCTACGGCAGCCATCCCGCGCCGCACCAGGCGGAGTCGTTCAAGCTCTCGGAGCGCACGGGAGCGACCGCCCGCCGGATGTTTGTCGCCCTGATGATCGCCGGCGTCCTTGCGATGCCGCTCGGGTTCTGGATGCTGCTCCAGATGTACTACAACAACGGCGCCGCGACCGCCAACGTCGAGCTGTATGCGCTGAAGCACGGGCAGGAAACGTGGAACCAGCTCACTGGATGGCTCAAGCAGCCTCAGCCTCCGAACAAGCTGGGGATGGGGTTCGTCGGCGTGGGGTTCATCATCTCGATGGCGCTCGGATGGCTGCGTCTGCGATTCATCTCGTTCCCGCTCCATCCGCTGGCATACGCGCTCGCCCCGTGCTGGGGAGTCGCGCAGATATGGATGCCGATCTTCATCGGGAGCACGGCAAAGTTCCTCGTCCTGCGGTTCGGCGGACTGCGCATCTACCGCCAGGCGCTGCCGTTCGTCTTCGGGCTGATCCTCAGGA